>OLQE01000597.1_pt1 | contig 26182 bp, 23 predicted proteins | sample 1643161 | NCBI WGS metagenome assembly OLQE01 (sample SAMEA3136650, study PRJEB25190) | human gut metagenome | reverse complement strand
AGTTGTTTTTCATTTTTTCCCTTTGGGGAATGCCTCGGCTTTCTCTTAGGAGGCGGACGCTCTATCCTGCTGAGCTACAGAAACTTAACTGGAATGGTTTGCCTTTTTTCATCAGAAACCACTCCATAGATATTTATTATAGCATACCGAAAGCTGTTAATCCAGCCCTTTTTCAAAATTTATGTGGCCCTGCATCCAGATATTTCCCTTGAACCGTCTGCCTTCTTCCGGTTCACCCAGAAGATCCTTCTGATTGATACAGATATCAAAGATCATATCGTTGCAGGAAAGAGTCATAAAATACAATTTTTCATCCGTATATTCATTGACTGCCTCTTCCACATTTTTGATTTCACCCATGATCTGGTACTGGTCACATTCCACGCCATAGGGCATCATAAACGTATCGATCACCGTGAAAAGATCCTCTTCCTGGATTCTCTGGGAAATCATGGAATACGTATCCATATCCTCCAGTGTCAGGCTCTCGATCGCCTCTTCATCACCTTTCTTGGCCGCAGCAATGAGTTTGTTTCTCTTGGAAACCGCTTCCCGGTCACTCTGCAGCTGTTCTTCACTTTTGCAGATGGGGAGAAGGATTTCTCCCTTATCGGAAAGTCCGGAGAATGTAGTACTTACCGGCTGGTTCAAAAGCATCTGATCAACACAGGCCTTCTTATAAGCCACCACATTCTGTACATAGAAGATCAGTGAAACACCTACTCTTGGATCCTCCATGACTCCTGCATAGGACTCGCGACTGCCATGCTTCTCCACCATCAGATCTTCCTTAGATGTCACACCGGTTCCCCGGAAATATGGAACATAATATTCCTGATGAAACCCGTTTTTATCCATTTCTCCGCAAAGCGTGATGCCAAAATCCGGTCCGAACGCTTTGGAATATTCCACAAACGCATTTCCATTTTCTTCTTTTACCGCCTGACGGTTTGTATATTTCCGGAAAACCTCATCCAGGATCGTTTCCAGTTCCTCTTCCGTTTTCAAACCGCCAAAGCCAATTGATTTCAAATAACTATGCACTACATTCACCTCCTCTTCCAGATCATACGGTATTTCTTACCTCTTCTGATCAAACTTATTTCTTTTTAACCTCGATTTTTTCCATTCCGCCCATATACGGTCTTAATGCCTCCGGAATGTTTACACTTCCATCTGCATTCAGGTTGTTCTCCAGAAATGCGATCAGCATACGCGGCGGTGCTACTACTGTATTATTCAGTGTATGTGCCAGATATTTCTTACCATCCGGTCCGTTTACACGGATCTTCAGTCTTCTTGCCTGTGCGTCTCCTAAGTTGGAGCAGCTTCCCACCTCAAAATATTTTTTCTGTCTCGGAGACCATGCCTCAACATCCAGAGATTTTACTTTCAGATCTGCCAGATCCCCGGAACAGCACTCCAGCGTACGAACCGGAACATTCAGACTGCGGAACAGATCTACGGTATTCTGCCACAGCTTATCAAACCACATCTTACTCTCTTCCGGCTTGCAGACAACAATCATCTCCTGTTTCTCAAACTGATGGATGCGGTAAACGCCTCTCTCCTCGATGCCATGAGCACCTTTCTCTTTACGGAAGCAGGGAGAATAACTGGTCAGAGTCTTCGGCAGCTCTTCCTCCGGAATAATGGTATCGATGAATTTACCGATCATGGAGTGCTCACTGGTACCGATGAGGTAGAGATCCTCGCCCTCGATCTTGTACATCATGGCATCCATCTCTTCAAAGCTCATAACACCGGTAACAACGTTGCTGCGGATCATGAAAGGCGGTACACAGTAAGTAAAGCCTCTGTTGATCATGAAATCTCTTGCGTAAGCAATGACAGCTGAGTGAAGACGTGCGATATCTCCCATCAGGTAATAGAAACCATTTCCTGCCACTTTTCTGGCACTGTCCAGATCGATGCCGTCAAATTTCTCCATGATCTCTGTATGATAGGGTACTTCAAAATCCGGAACAACCGGCTCTCCATATTTCTGGATTTCCACGTTCTCACTGTCATCTTTTCCGATGGGAACGGAAGGATCGATGATATTCGGGATCACCATCATTCTGGTACGGATCTCTTCCTCTACCTTCTTCTCTTCTTCAGAGAGTTCATTCATACGATCTGCCTGGCTGGCAACCTGCTTTTTGACCTCTTCTGCCTCTTCTTTTTTCTTCTGAGCCATCAGAGCACCGATTTCTTTGGAAAGTTTGTTTCTGGAAGCACGAAGCGCCTCTACTTCCTGTTTGATCTCACGGTTCTTTTTATCCAGCTCGATCACTTCATCTACCAGATGAAGTTTTTTATCCTGAAATTTATTACGAATATTCTGTTTTACGATTTCCGGATTTTCCCGGACAAATTTAATATCCAGCATTTTCTACTTATTCCTTTCTAAAATCCAATCGGAGAAAGTCTCCTCTGTAAATGAAAACTCGGCGAATCAAATATCCGCCGAGTTCTATCATACTCTATTTTTCAGTTCGCGTAAAGCACCTTTTTCCTTATTTTCCGGTCTTTCTGCCCTTTTAGGAAGGTCCGTGTAGAAGTATCTTCGCTCTACTGCTCCAGTTCATTGTGTGAATTTACTGCCTGTCGAAGAGCTTCTTTCTCTTCTTCGCCGAGAACCACATAAGATTCTCCTTTTACGATTTCCTTTACATAGGTATAACAGCCGTCGCTGCTGTGAATGGCATTCATGACAAAGCCATTGTTTTCCTTATCCAGCATAGCGAGGGCAAAACTGAGTTTTCCGCCCATTTCCTTAAAAGCATCGTATTTGACAATTGCCACTTTATTCAATGTAATATTCTGTACTTCCTTGATCTTCCGGATTTCTTCCATGTGATTCCGGCTGTTTTCTTCCAGAAGATCCATCTGGTTGAAGCGGGCTGCAAATGCCCGTTCCAAAGATGCTCCATCCATTCCACGCATAAACATCTTATACTTTTTTATAAAACGGCTCATTTTCATGGAGATCTTTATCATATAGACCAAGACGATCAGAAGAACGCCCAGTACAAAAATAAGGATGATCCCCGGGTCGATACCGATTGCATCAAAAATACTGCTTTCCATTTATTGTCCCCTTTTTCTTCTGTTCTGCCTGTCAGGCTTCTTGGTGAATAGACTCCAGAAGATCCATGATCCGTTCCAGTTCTTCATTGGAATAATATTCGATCTCAATTCTTCCTTTATTATTCTTTTTATGATTTACCGTAACTTTTGTTCCTAGGATCATTTTGATCTTCTCTTCGATTCCTTTATAAATAAATTCATTCTCTGTTTTCTGGCTTTTTTTGTTTTCTTTCTCCTTCTGAAAATTTTTCATCAGGCGTTCGGTCTCCCGGACACTGAGTTTTTCATCAAAGATTTTGTTTGCCAGCGTATACTGCTGCTCCTTGTCTTCCACAGCCAGCAGCGCTCTTGCATGACCGGTAGAAATCTTCTCATCCACCACCATCTGCTGCACTCGTTCATCCAGTTTGAGAAGACGCATGGAGTTTGTCACAGCCGTACGGCTTTTGGAAACCCGTTCTGCCAGTTCATCCTGTTTCAGCTCGAATTCTGTCAGAAGACGTCTGAATGCCAGAGCTTCCTCGATCGGGTTCAGATCTTCCCGCTGAATATTTTCAATCAGTGCGATCTCAACTCTTTCCTGCTCGGTGTAATTTTTAATGATAACAGGAACTTCTTTTAAGCCAGCCAGTTTTGCAGCCCGCCATCTGCGCTCACCTGCAATGATCTCATAATAATCATCTTGTTTCTGAACGATCAGCGGCTGGATGATTCCAAACTGTTTGATGGAATCTGCCAGTTCCAGAAGTGCATCCTCATTAAAATTTTTACGAGGCTGTTCCCTGCTGGGCTCCACTTCTGTGATCTTAAGCATCACTTCTTCTTTTTTAACAACTTTCTCTACAACTACTTCTTTTTTTACTTCCGACTTGGCAGGATTACTTTTCTTTGCTCCTGCTGAAGGAATCAGGCTGTCCAGACCTTTTCCCAATCCACTCTTCTTTACCATTCTTCCTCATTCCCCCTGTTGATCACTTCTTCTGCCAAAAGGCGATAACTCTCGGCTCCTGTTGATCTTGCATCATATTTTGTGATAGGCATTCCATAGCTGGGTGCCTCGGCCAGACGCACGTTTCTTGGGATAATGGTCTTGTAAATTCTCTGATCCAGATTTGCCTTTACATTTTCCACAACCTGAAGAGACAGATTGGTTCTTGCATCGTACATGGTGAACACTACACCCTCGATCTCCAGATTCGGATTGAGTCGGTCTCTTACCAGCTCCACAGTATTCATCAGCTGGGAAAGTCCTTCCAGTGCATAATATTCACACTGGATCGGCACCAGCACTGTGTCGGCTGCACACATGGCATTGATCGTCAGAGTATTCAAAGATGGCGGACAGTCAATAATGATAAAATCGTAATTTTCCCGCACCTGATCCACTGCTTTTTTCAGAATAAATTCTTTTTCCTCAAAACCGGTCAGTTCGATTTCTGCTGCTGCCAGATTGATATTTGAAGAAATGATGTCCAGATTCTCGATCACTTCTTTCTGAATGCACTCTTCTATTTTTGATTCGCCGATCAGCAGCTCATAAACGGTATTTTCCACTTCATTCTTTTCTACTCCCAAGCCGCTGCTGGTATTTCCCTGGGGATCTGTATCAATAACCAGAATTTTCTTGCCAAGATCTGCAAGAGATGCGGATAAGTTGATTGCCGTAGTGGTCTTTCCAACTCCGCCCTTCTGATTTGCGATTACGATTGTTCTTCCCATATCTATGTATATTCCCCTTTCTCTGTGATTCCTGTATGTATCACACGATATCTGTGACTTGTTTCGGATGTTCCAGATCCATGAATGGTTTCTTTTCTCACGTCTCTCACAATTCCGGTGTCTCCTATTATAACACCTGTCTGCTGATTGTCCACTGGAAATGTTTCACGTGAAACAAACAATGTTTGTAACTATTCAGGACGTTCAAAACAACAGGCCACAGGTCTACGCGTTGCTTCGATCGGTGCTAAACGAGTCCCACGGGGACTCAGCACCCCGCGCATTACATGCGCTCTCGCTGCATTCGCAGCTTCTGTCTGAGGCTAATGGGTGTTCCGCCCATTCCAAAATAAAAATTTCATCCTATTGCAAACAAGTTTGCATAGTCTGATTTTTTATTTTGCTGATGTTCTGAACTGTTCCTAATATTTTAGGTTTCACGTGAAACATTCGCTTTTTTCTCCATATCAAGAACTTCATCCAACATTTTTTGAAAGTTTTCCTGTTTTTCTTCCAGCATCTGCTTTTCTTCTTCAAATTTCTGGAGTTCTGCTTTTAAATGTTCCCGGTTTTTCAGCAGTTCTCCCAGCTGTTCTCTCAAAGAATTTTCGCTTCTTCTTGGTGAAAAATATCCCACATCAAATTCTTTTTTGGACTGGATCTTCACGATCTTTTTTTCCACACTCTCAAGTTCCAGTTGCTGTTCCTCTATTTTAGCCGCATACTCTGCAATCTGCCCTCCGTTTTCCTGCAGGACAGACTCAAAATATTCCCGTACCATTGCCGTCTCCTCCCTTCCGGTATCGGCATTCCATATCTGCAGACTGCTCCGCTGCCATACAGCTTCTGCAAGTCTCCAGCCATTTTTTCATTGTAACAGATTTTTTTATCCTGCACAATACAGGTGAGAAAAAGATTGTATCAAAGATGATTTTGGATTATAATAAAGACAGGTTTACGCATGCCCAAATACCAGTAACCATTCATTATCACTTTGTTTAAAAGGAGTCGCTGTTATGAAGCATAAACTTAAAAATGCCCTTATTTTGACCTCAGTCTGTATTGGATCTCTTCATATAATCAACCAGTTTATTTCCTCTGCTGCCACGGTTAAAAACCTCCTCCCGATACGTCCTGGAAAATATTTTGACTGGAGGCACGGAAGAGTTTATTACAGAAAATTCGGTTCCGGAAAACCGCTTCTTCTGATCCATGATCTGGATCCTTCCGCTTCCGCCTACGAATGGAATCAGCTGGAGCAGCAGCTGGCAAAGGATTTTACGGTCTATTCTATCGACCTGCCCGGCTGTGGCCGATCTGATAAATCCAACATGATCTATACCAACTACTTTTATGTTCAGCTGTTGAATGATTTTACCGAAAACGTCATCCGAAAGAAAACCAATGTGACTGCTACCGGTCTTTCCGGATCCTTCGTGATCATGGCCGCAAACAACAATGAGGAGCTTTTCGATAAGATCTTCCTGATCAGTCCGAAGAGTATTTCTTCCCTGAACCAGATCCCGAATCCCAGATCACGGATTGCAAAACATATACTCAACTGCCCCGTATTGGGAACTACGCTTTATTACATTCTGAGCAACCATACAAATATAGAATATCTCTTCACAGAAAATTATTTTCATAATCCGTTCCATCTTTCCAGACGGACCGTAGATATTTATCATGAATGTGCCCACAGAAAAGGAAACGGCGGAAAATACCTGCTGTCCAGCATCAAAGGCAACTTTGTAAATATTGATATTTCTCATGCACTTCGGAACCTGGACAATAGCATTTACATCATCAGTGGAGATTCTACGCCAAATATTGACAGTATCATTAAGAGTTATGAAACCTTGAATCCGGCCATTGAAAGTGCCCTTGTAGAAAAAGCGGCTTACCTTCCTCAGCTGGAATGTCCGGAAGCTTTCTATCAGACCATGAAAGTTTTCTTCTGATTCCGTAAAACCGCATACTAACAGAAAAAGGCTGTCCACAGCAAGCTTTCCTGCTTCTGTGACAGCCTCTTTTTCTGTCCGCACGGACTTCTATCTGATCGGCTCTTTGGATGGCGTTCCCGCCTTTCTCGGATATTTCTTCGGTGTTTCTTTTACTTTTCCAATCACCACCAGCGTACGGTCAATATCTGTATCAGGGAGCGTGAACCGTACGGTATCCCGATACTCTCCTCCCAGGACTTTAATGGCTTTTTCTGCCTCTGAAAGCTCCAGATCCACACTTCCGGACTTATACGGTACAAACAAACCGCCCGTCTTTACAAAGGGAAGACAATACTCACTGAGAGAGGAAAGATTTGCCACCGCTCTGGACACCACAAGATCAAAGCTTCCCCGGTATTCTTTCTGTTTTGCGATATCCTCCGCTCTTCCGTGAATTGCCGTAATTCCCGTAAGCCCCAGTCTTTCAATGACTTCATTCAGGAATTTTACCCGTTTATTAAGAGAATCCAGAAGTACTACTTCCAGTTCCGGATAGATGATCTTCAAAGGGATTCCCGGGAAACCGGCTCCTGTTCCCACATCCAGAAGACGTTTTTTTCCATCCAGTTCAACTGCTTTTCCCAGAGCACAGCTGTCCACAAAATGTTTGCTCATGACCTCTTCAAACTCTGTGATGGCCGTCAGATTCATGACTTTATTCCACTCGATCAGAAGATCATAATACGCCAGGAACTGCTCTGTCTGTCTCTCTGTAACAGAAATGCCAAAAGCCTGGCATCCCTTTGTCAAAATTTCCGTATCTGCCACTTTTTCACCCGTTTCCTTTCTTTGTAAAGCGGACATTCGCAATCCGCTTCGCTACTTGCTCATGAACGCAGTCGCTTCGCGATCTGTCAGTGGGCGCTTTCAACTCCCACTGACATAAGCATCCCCCCTCACCCGCCGCTTAGTTCTCCGCGCACTTGAAGCGGGGGAATGCTTATCTGCGTTCAGACTGCATGGAGATGCTTTCGCCTTATCAACGCCTTCTGCGCCTCATACAGCTCTTTTCTGTGATTCTTCGTAAATTTCTATGTTTCTGTCTCAAAAATATCTGATTTCAGCTTCTGTGGCTTTCCAGATATACCAGCAGGACAGAAATATCTGCCGGTGAAACTCCTGAGATCCTGGAAGCCTGTCCGATGGAAGTCGGTCCATATTCCTTCAGTTTCTGTTTTGCCTCCAGGCGCAGGCTGTACACATCATCATAATCAAGATCTTTCGGGATCTTTTTCGTCTCCAGTTTTTTAAACTGTTCAACCTGCCGCTTCTGCCGCTGGATATAGCCCTCATATTTGATCTCAATATTTACCTGCTCCTGTACATCTTCCCGAAGTTTCGGACGAGCCTCATCGATCTCAGCCAGTTCTTCATAGTTAAGCTCCGGTCTGCGGATCAGTTCGCCCAACGTCGTTCCTGATTTTAAGAGCGTACTTCCGTGACGCTCCAGAAAGGCCTGTACTTTCTCATTGGCTCCGATATTGGTGTGCTCCACCCGTTTGATCTCTTCTTCGATCTCCTTCTCCTTTTTCAGCAGATCCTGGTATCGCTCTTCTGAGATCAGTCCCACTTCATAGCCTTTTTTCGTCAGACGCAGATCCGCATTATCCTGTCTTAAAAGCAGACGGTATTCGGCTCTTGAAGTCATCATACGGTAAGGCTCCCGGTTCTCTTTTGTCACAAGATCATCAATGAGGACACCGATATAACTTTCGGAGCGATCCAGAAGCAGCGGCTCTCTTCCCAGTACTTTCATAGCCGCATTGATACCTGCCACCAGCCCTTGGGCAGCCGCCTCTTCATATCCGGAACTTCCGTTAAACTGCCCGCCGCTGAAGAGCCCCGGGATCTTTTTAAATTCCAGAGAAGCATCCAGTTCTCTTGGATTGATGCAGTCATATTCGATCGCATAGGCATTCCGTACGATAACCGCATGTTCCAGACCCGGCACCGTACGGTACATGGCATACTGAACATCCTCCGGCAAAGAACTGGACATCCCTCCCACATACATTTCATTGGTGTTCCGCCCTTCCGGCTCAATGAAAACCTGATGCCGGTTTTTATCGGCAAAACGTACCACTTTATCTTCTATGGACGGACAATATCTGGGACCGGTCCCTTCGATCATACCGGAATACAGCGGTGAACGATCCAGATTTTCCCGGATGATCTCATGTGTTTTTTCATTCGTATAGGTCAGCCAGCAGGATATCTGGTCGATCTGCACGCTTTCCGGATCTGTTGTAAAAGAAAAAGGTACGACTCTCTCATCACCGAACTGTTCTTCCATTTTTGAAAAATCAATAGAACGCTTATCGATCCTGGCCGGTGTTCCTGTCTTAAAGCGACGCATTTCGATGCCATGTGACTTCAGGGAATCTGTCAGGTAATTGGCTGCCTGCAGACCATTAGGCCCCGTATAGGTACTTACATCTCCATAAATACATCTGGCCCGTAAATACGTTCCCGTGCATAAGATACAGGCCTTACAATTGTATACAGCTCCTGAATACGTCTTTATCCCTGTTAATTTTCCTTCTTCATCTGTCAGGATCTCTGTTACTTCCTGCTGCCGGATCGTCAGATTCTCCGTATTCTCCAGAACCTTCCTCATTTCTCTGCTGTAATCGGCTTTATCTGCCTGTGCTCTCAAAGAATGGACTGCAGGTCCCTTGGACTGGTTCAGCATCTTGGACTGAATAAAGGTTTTATCAATATTCTTGCCCATTTCTCCGCCTAAAGCATCCAGCTCCCTTACCAGATGTCCCTTCGAGGTTCCCCCGATATTCGGATTACAGGGCATCATGGCAATACTTTCCACACTCACTGTAAAAAGCTGTGTCTTAAGCCCCAGTCTCGCACAGGCCAGTGCTGCTTCACAGCCTGCATGACCTGCTCCTACTACAACTACATCTACATTTTCTGTGATTGTATTCATAATGCAATTTTCCTCTCATTTTGTATACAATATGCTAATACAGTGCTTTTTCACTTGAAATCACTGTATCTGTCTCCTTGTTCTGTCCGGGAATTTCGGGACTTTCCGATCCGATTTTACCGTAGATTCTTCTGTTCTGCATAGCAAAACCACCTTCTATTTTCCCGTACAGAACTTGCTGAAGATCTCGTTTACCAGATCTTCCCCGAGGCTTTCTCCAAGGATCCTTCCGAAAGCCTCATAAGCGCTCATAAGGTCAATGGAGAAGAAATCCTCAGGCATCCCTGCCTGAATGCTTTCCCCTATCTGTATGAGGCTTCTGTGCGCTTCCAGAAGGGCCTGTTTCTGTCTGGCATTGGTAATGTAAACCTGATCATTAAAGGACAGTTCTCCTCCGAAAAACATCTCTTTCACCTTTTCTGAAAGCCGGTCCAGTCCTTTATTTTCCAAAGCAGAGATCGGTATGACTTCAATCTCCCCGATGCCGGCCTGCTGCATCTTCTCTCTCAGAATCTCCTCTGTCGTCACAGCCTCGAGATCGGTCTTATTCAGAAGCACCACCGCTTTTTTCTCTTTCAGAAATCCCATGATCTCCTGATCATTTCCGTCCAGCTCGGTAGAAGAATCCACCACGTAGAGGATAAGATCTGCATCACGCACCGACTCCCGGCTCCGTTTTACGCCGATCTTCTCCACCACATCCTCCGTCTGACGGATCCCTGCCGTATCTACCAGCACCAGGGTAACGCCGCTTAAGTTTACCTTCTCTTCCAACGTATCCCTGGTCGTTCCTGCAATATCTGTGACAATGGCTCTCTCTTCCCCTGTCAGTACATTTAAAAGTGAGGATTTTCCTGCGTTCGGTTTTCCCAGGATCACAGTCCTTATCCCCTCTGTCATGATCTTCCCATCCTCAGAATTTTTCAGAAGTATTTCCGTTTCTTTTTTCCAGCTCTCATTCTTTTCTTCCAATTCTTCCGGATACCCCTCCAGAGAAATATGCTCCGGATCATCCAGTGCAGACTCGATATGTGCGATCTCATAAAGAATACCTGCTCTCAGAGCCTTTATGCGGGCCTGTACAGCCCCTTTCAGCTGTTTGACGGAGCTTCTCAGGGCATACTCATTCTGAGCCTCTATAACGTCCATAACGGCTTCTGCCTGGGAAAGATCGATCCTGCCGTTCAAAAATGCCCTCTTAGTAAATTCACCCGGGTCTGCTGCCCTGGCTCCATTTTTTAATACCGTCTCCAGAACCCGTTTTACGGCAAATACACCTCCATGGCAATTGATCTCCACCGTATCTTCTGCCGTGTAGCTTCTTGGGCCTTTAAGGAGCGTTACAAGCACTTCATCTATGACTTCCTCCCCGTCTACAAGAAAACCATAATGGATGGTATGGGAAGGCTGCTCCGAAAGCTTCTTTTTCTTCTTTGTCCCGGAATCATAGATCCGATCCGCAATCTCAAAAGCGTGTGTTCCGCTGATTCTTACAATACCGATCCCCGCCGGACTCATGGCCGTGGAGACCGCAGCTATCGTATCACTGTTCATTTCTTTCATTCTCCTTCCAGGCAGTTCCTGCTGCCCGGTTCGATGCTCACGTAAACAAGAAGGGGATGCTGCCTGCATCCCCTTCTTCTCCCGGCAGCAGATTTATCTTTCTCTGTTGCTGCTGTTATTATTTTTCAATGTCACTACGACTTTACGGTAAGGCTCTTCTCCTTCACTGTGAGTCGCCACATAAGGATTGTTCTGCAGTGCAGAATGGATGATCCTTCTTTCATACGGATTCATGGGCTCCAGAAATACCGGTTTTCTGGTCCGTTTTACTTTGGAAGCAATGTTTCTTGCCAGATTTTCCAGTGTTTCTTTTCTCCGTCTGCGGTAATCTTCGGTATCTACCTTAACACGCACATACGGTCCGTTTCCCTTATTTACTACAAGGCTGGTCAAATACTGAACAGAATCCAGAGTCTGTCCTCTCTTTCCGATCAGAACGCCCATCTCATCTCCATTGAGGTCAATGTTCAGGGTGCCTTCTTCATCAAAAGCGGCTTTGATCTCCACCTGCATATTCATGGCGTTCAAAGTTCCCTTCAGGAATTCTTCCGCTCTTCTGATGGCTGCCTCTTTATCCAGAGGAGCTTTTCCCGGCTTCTCAGCTGCTGCTTCCTTCACCGGTACAGCTTCTTTATGAACGGGCTCTTTCTCTGCTCTTGTTTCTTCCCGTACGGTTTCCTTTACAATGACTTTTTCTTCTGCTTTCTGTACCGGTTTTTTTTCTGCTTTTTTCACCGGTTCTTCTGCAGCTTCTTCAAAGCTCTCCTCCGGAACCTCTTCTTTTTTACGGGCCATGATCACTGCGGGCTTACTTCCGAATCCTAAGAATCCGGAGCTTCCTTTTTCTACTACTTCATACTCGATGTTATCGCTGCTTGTGCCAAACTGAATGGAAGCTTCCATGAGCGCATCATCCACTGTTTTGGCTGAGATCCTGATGTATTCCATAGTACCCCTCCTGTTTTGCTGAACTGCTGCTTATTTTTTCTTTCCTGACTTTTCGTTATACTGTTCTACCATACGGGCCTTTGCTGCGATGCTTCCCGGTTTTGCCGTATGATTTTTATAGTATTCCGTGGATTTCTCCATCTGTTTCTTACGGGCTTCTTCTTTCTGTTTCTGAACCTTCTCATCCTCTTCCGGATCTGCCTGTTTAGAAGCGGCCATCATGGCCTGTTTGGAGATCGTCTGAGGCGGAAGACCCATTTTTTTACGTTTCTCGTTGTTTTTCTCCACGTTTTTCTGGATCATAGCATCCAGATCGATCTTATCAATCTGTTTGTTTACAATAAGCTGCTGAATGATACGGACAACAGCACTGGCTACCCAGTAGATACCGAGACCGGTCGGCAGGGTAAAACAGAATACCACAGACATCAGCGGCATTACGTTGTTCATCATCTTCATGGATGCTTCCATGCTTCCGCCCTCTGTCTGATTTGAAGAAGGTGTTGCAGCAGTGGAGATTTTTACACTGAACCACTGGGTCAGACCGGAAAGGATCGGGATCAAAAGAGCTCCGATCACCAGAAGGATGGCTCCGCTCTCCAGACCGCTCTTGATGATATTGAACGGAGAATCCGCAATATTCAGACCGAGGAAATAATTCATCCGGTCCATTTCGCCCTGTGTCTTGGTTACCAGATCAGCAAAATCCGGGAATTTCTCGGCAAGAGTTGCCCAGTCTGTCGGTTTGCATTTATAAAGTGTATCTACGATAGAATCGGCTGCATAGCCCAGTTTTTCAAAACTGATATTATTTACTTTTGCAATTTCAGTAAGAATCTCCTGGCTTCCGCTTGTTGCTAAAATCTTCTCAACCAGCGGCATGAATGCATTTTTCACGCTGCCTACATAAGCGGGAACATTCCAGATAACCCGGTACAAAGCGAACAGGATCGGCAGCTGGATCAACATCTGTATACAGCTTCCGGTCGGGGATACGCCGTATTTTGCGTATACCTCTTTGGTTTCCTCGTTCATCTTCATCATGGAAGCCTGGTCCTGCTTGCCCTTGTATTTTTTCTGGATCTTCTGCAGTTCCGGGTTCATTCTTGCGGAAAGTTTGGAGAACTTCTGCTGCTTGTAGGTCAGCGGAGTCATGATCCCGTAGATGATGATCGTGAACAGGATGATACATAAACCGATATTTTCCACATGGAACACACTGCTCAAAAAGATAAAGATGGCATTCATAATGAATCCAAGCAGTGTGGCTACCGGTCCAATAATGAACGTATTGGTCTTGGTTAATAACATGCTTTTCCTCCTGGATGTGCAGCCTTTCCGGCTCCCTTTGCCGCATGCTGCATTGCTTCTTGTTTTTCGTCTTCCTGATCAAACGGCCGTTACCGTTCAGGGAACAGGATCATACCCTCCATGAGAAAAAGGATTACACCTTAAGATACGCCACACGGCCAAAAGGGAACCCTTCAAAGCCCCGTATTTTTCAATCGCCTCCAGTCCATACTGGGAACAGGTGGGAAAATACGGACACTTGGTACTCTTTAACGGTGAAAGGTATTTTCTATATAATTTAATCATTCCGATTAAGATCTTTTTCATCTTGATTCTCCGACGAAAGCTCCCGGTACAGATCCTGAAGCTTCATGAGATGCAGGAGTGCGCTCTCGATCTCCCGATAGCTCCTCCCCTTTGCCAGTGGTCTTACCACAACCACAAGGTCATATCCAGGTTTTATTGATTTTTCGTTCAAACGATAACTCTCTCTAATTAAACGACACATATGATGGCGAACAACACTGTTCCCCACCTTTTTACTGACAGAAATCCCGATGCGGTTTTTGAACAAGCCATTTTCCAGCCGATACAGCACCAGGTACCGGTTCGCCTTGGAATCTGCTGCCCGATAGACTCTCTGAAAATCCTGATTTTTCTTCAATGACTCTGAAAATATCATAAAAACTCCATACGTTTCTATTAAAGAGAAGAAAAGGCCACAAATATGCGGCCTATGCTGACAATACTTTTCTTCCTTTTGCTCTTCTAGCAGCAAGAACTTTTCTTCCGTTTGCTGTGCTCATTCTTGCTCTGAATCCGTGAACTTTCGCTCTGGATCTTTTCTTCGGCTGAAATGTCATTTTCATAAGTTTTGGCACCTCCTTCTTCTATCCTGCCATTTCCGTCCATACTCCGAAACCGGTTTCCCTGATACGGAAGGACAAAAACAGCAGCCAATCTACCACTTCTGCCCTGCGAAACAGGCTGGTTTTCTATTTTTATACGATGCAAAACATCATTTCCCATTATATTCACAAAAAACCAGAAAGTCAAGGGGTTTTTTCCCTTATTTACGGGCTTAAACCGCCTTTTCGGCCTCTTACTTTCCGGGGATCCCGTTTTGGATTCCCTTACAATATAATAAGAAGAAACTCTTCTTTCCAGCCCTTTTTTGCTCCGGTTTGTGGATATGTGGAAATTTTTTGCTTTTTCCCCCGATCCACATCCCATCCCCAGTCCATCCACGGCCAATCCACAAGTTATCCACATATTGGGGATAACTTGTGCATAACTCCAGAATAACTTGTGGAAAGAGCCTTAAACATCCACATAGTTGCCTAAAAAGCCCGTATTTTACATGGTTTTTCACTGTGAACAAGTTTTTTTCTCTTTTTCACAAGAATTAAGCATTGATAATTTCACCGTTTTAGTTTAAAATTGTTGAGTATAGTGGGATGATTTTTTATGCTCGTCCCGTACGGACATACACCATACGTTCTTTTCATGATTGTGGAGGTCTCCATAGTCTTTTTTCGTATGCTTATAACCAATGTAAGGAGTTATCTGAATGGACATCATCAAAGAAAAATGGGAGGAAATTCTATATACCGTAAAGCTGGAACATGAACTTACAGACGTATCCTTCGATACGTGGCTGAAACCACTGAAGGTACATAGTTTCGAAAAAAACGGATCTGCAAATATGCTGTATATCCTGATCCCGGCTGAGCAGCAGCCTGCTTTCGGTTATATTAAGAAGAAGTACGCCCTTCCGCTTCGGGTTGCCATTGCGGAAATCACCGGCCTGGACTGTTCCCTGGAATTTATCCTTCCCGAAGAAGCACAAAAACTGGAAGCTGAAAAGGCAACCGTTACTTCTAATCTGAATGAATGCATTGAAAAAGCCAATCTGAATCCAAAGTACACCTTCGATACTTTTGTGGTCGGCAGCAACAACAATTTTGCCCATGCTGCCTCTCTCGCAGTGGCCGAATCTCCGGGAGAAATGTACAATCCGCTCTTTATCTACGGAGGAGTCGGACTTGGCAAAACACACCTGATGCATTCCATTGCTCACTTTATATTAGAAAGAAATCCGGAAACAAAGGTACTTTATGTGACCAGTGAATCCTTTACGAATGAACTGATCGAAGCCATCCGTAACAACAACAACACTGCAACTGCCCGTTTTCGTGAGAAATACCGCAATATTGACGTACTTCTTATTGATGATATCCAGTTCATTATAGGAAAAGAATCCACGCAGGAAGAATTTTTCCATACTTTTAATGATCTGCACAGCAATAAAAAGCAGATCATTATTTCTTCGGATAAACCTCCTAAAGAAATGCAGACTCTGGAAGGACGTCTCCGTTCCCGCTTTGAATGGGGTCTTATTGCAGACATCTCCTCTCCCGACTACGAAACACGTATGGCAATCCTCCGGAAAAAAGAAGAACTTGACGGTTATCAGGTAAATGATGACGTCATCAAATATATCGCTACCAATATCAAATCCAACATCCGTGAACTGGAAGGTGCCCTCAATAAACTTATGGCCTGCAGCCGCCTGGAAAAAAAGGAAATCACGATTGAAATGGCTGAGCAGGAGCTCCGCGACATCATCTCTCCTGATGAAAAACGGGAAGTTACTCCGGAACTGATCATCAATACGGTAGCAGAACATTTCGGTATCCGTCCGGAAGACATCAAAGGAAAGAAACGAAATTCCGAAATTGTCTTTCCCAGACAGATAGCCATGTATCTCTGCAGAGAGATCATCGGTATCCCCTTAAAGTCCATCGGAACCATAATGGGGAAAAAAGACCACACGACAGTTATCCACGCCTGCAACACGATCGTTGCTGACATGGAAAAATCCGAATCTACACGCAATACAGTAGAGATCATCAAGAAGAAAATCACACCAAATTAACAGTCATCCACAGGCTCCGTACGAGAGTTCCACAAAAGTATTCCACACAGGAACCTCTTGATTTTACTGCCTTTCGTACGGTTATTCACAAATCCACAGCCCCTAAGAATATGACTACTGATTTTCTATAAAAAATATATTCAAAGCCTTTTTCGGCCAGAAGGAGTACACACCTATGAAAATTATCTGTTCCAAAACAAGTCTGTTAAAGGGTGTAAACACCGTACTGAAAGCGGTACCCTCCAAAACGACCATGCCGATCCTGGAATGCATTCTGATCGATGCAACTCTTGGAAAAATTAAATTTACTGCAAATGATATGGAACTTGGCATTGAAACTACAGTTGACGGTTCCATCCAGGAAAAAGGTATTGTTGCTCTGGATGCAAAGATTTTTTCTGAAATCGTACGAAAACTTCCGGAAAATGAAGTGACTATCGAAACAGATGCCAGACTGAACACGACCATCACCTGTGAAAAAGCAAAATTTAATATACCGGGTCAGTCCGGTGATGATTTCACAGGACTTCCTGTTGTTGAAAAAAATGAAAGCATCACTCTTACTCAGTTTACGCTGAAAGAAGTGATCCGTCAGACCATCTTTTCGATTGCTGTAAATGAAAATAATAAAATGATGACCGGTGAGCTTTTTGAAGTAAATGGAAGTTTACTAAAAGTGGTTTCTCTGGACGGACACAGAATTTCGATCAGAAAAGTGGAATTAAAAGAAAACTTTGGCAATATTAAAGTTGTCGTTCCAGGAAAGACACTCACAGAAGTGAGCAAGATTTTATCCGGCGAAACAGACGACGATGTCCGTATTTTCTTTACAAACAACCATATTGTTTTTGAATTTGATGAAACCGTTGTTGTTTCCCGCCTGATCGAAGGAGAGTATTACCGTATTGATCAGATGCTTTCCAGTGATTATGAAACAAAGATCACGGTAAACAAGAAAGAGCTTCTAAGCTGTATCGACCGTGCAACGCTGCTGGTCAAGGAAGGAGATAAAAAACCCATCATCATCCATATCACAGATGCTTCCATGGAACTTAAGATCAATTCTCAGATCGGTTCTATGAAAGAGGATATTGATATTGAGAAAGAGGGTAAAGATATTCTTATTGGCTTCAACCCCCGGTTCCTGATGGATGCTTTGCGGGTAATTGACGATGAGACCGTTGATGTTTATCTGGTAAATCCCAAAGCGCCCTGCTTTATCCGGGATGACAAAGAAACTTACACCTATCTCATTCTGCCGGTAAACTTTACAGCTTAAGGGAGGAAAATCATGAATACAATTGCAATCAAAGATGAATTTATCAAGCTGGGACAGGCACTGAAGCTGGCCGGTTTATGTGAGTCCGGCGTAGAAGCAAAATTCGCCGTACAGGAGGGACAGGTACTGGTCAATGGCGTAACAGAGACCCAGCGAGGAAAGAAACTTCATCCGGGAGATACTTTTACCTACGAAGGACAGACAGTAACGGTTCTGGAAAAAAAGTAAGGCTGGTGCCGAATGGTAATCGAATCGATCAAACTGGAAAATTTCAGGAATTATGAGACGCTGGAACTTCAGCTGGATCCGGGAACCAATATTTTTTACGGAGAAAATGCCCAGGGAAAGACGAATATTCTGGAGTCGGTCTACCTTTGCGGGACGACCAAGTCACACAAAGGGAGCAGAGACCGGGAGATGATCCGTTTTGACCAGGAAGAAGCACATATCCGTATGAAACTTGACCGGGCCGGAAGTTCTTACAGCATCGATATGCATCTTAAAAAAAACAGACCCAAGGGGATCGCCATAAACGGTGTCCCCATACGGAAGGCGGGAGAACTTCTGGGGCTTGGTAATTTTGTGTTTTTTTCTCCCGAAGATCTGAATATCATCAAAAGCGGCCCGGGAGAACGGAGACGTTTTGTGGATCTGGAGCTTTGCCAGCTTTCAAAAGTCTATCTTTTTCAGCTGTCTAATTACAACAAAATCCTGAACCAGCGAAACAAACTGTTGAAGGAGATCTCCTTTCGGCCGGAATATCTGGATACGCTGGATGTATGGGACAGTCAGCTGGTTCAGTACGGGCAGAGAGTCATTCAGGAGAGAGAACTTTTTGTCAGCCGCCTCAATGAAATCATAGGCGGAATCCATCAGCGCCTCTCCGGAGGCCTGGAGACCCTGGTGATCCATTATGAGAAAAATGTGGAGATCGGGGATTTTGAACAGAAACTGAAAAATAGCCGGGAACGGGACTTAAAACTCCGTACGACCCAGAATGGTCCTCACAGAGATGATCTCTGCTTTGATATTGGCGGAATGGATATCCGTAAGTTTGGTTCTCAGGGGCAGCAGCGTACGGCGGCACTTTCTCTGAAGCTTTCTGAGATCGAGCTGGTAAAACAGGAGATCAAGGATACGCCGGTGCTTCTTCTGGATGATGTGCTTTCCGAGCTGGACAGCAACAGGCAGAAATATCTTCTGGACGGTATTCATGATATACAGACATTGATCACTTGTACGGGACTTGATGAGTTTGTTGAGAACCGTTTTGAAATAAATAAAGTATTTCAGGTAAGCGATGGAGTAGTAACTTAAGGAGGTTAGATAATGGGTACAGAACAACAAAATGCAGAATATGGCGCAGACCAGATCCAGATCCTGGAGGGCCTGGAGGCAGTCCGCAAAAGACCGGGAATGTACATCGGAAGCACTTCCGTACGTGGACTTCATCATCTGGTGTATGAGATCGTAGATAATGCAGTGGACGAGGCACTGGCCGGTTTCTGTACGGAAATACAGGTCGTCATCAACAAGGGAAACAGCATCACCGTTATCGATAACGGTCGTGGGATTCCTGTAGGAATCAACCATAAATCCGGTCTTCCGGCTGTAGAGGTGGTATTTACGATCCTCCATGCCGGCGGAAAATTTGGCGGCGGCGGATATAAGGTATCCGGTGGTCTTCATGGTGTGGGAGCCTCTGTTGTAAACGCACTTTCTACCTGGCTGGAGGTTCGTATCTGCCATGAAGGAAAAGTTTATCAGCAGCGTTATGAGCGGGGGAAGGTCTGCTATCCCTTGAAGGTGATTGGTGAATGTCCTCTGGAGAAGACGGGAACGCAGGTAGATTTCCAGCCGGATCCGGAGATTTTTGAGGAGACAGAATATGATTTCAATACCCTGAAGCACCGTCTTCGGGAGATGGCTTTTCTCACTAAGGGAATCCGTATCGTCCTTCGGGATGACAGAGAAGAGGAGCCCGTACAGAAGGTCTTTCATTACGAGGGAGGCATCAAAGAATTTGTCAGCTATCTGAACAGGGGAAAGACACCGCTTTATCCGGAAATCGTCTACTGTGAAGGAAACCGTGACGGCGTTTCTGTTGAGGTGGCACTTCAGCATAACGATGGCTACAACGAAGGCGTTTACAGTTTCGTAAATAACATTACGACACCGGAAGGCGGAACACATCTCACCGGTTTCCGGAATGCCCTGACAAAGACGTTTAATACGTATGCCAAAGCAAATAAGCTGATCAAGGAGACGGACAGTCTTTCCGGAGAAGATATCCGTGAGGGGCTGACTGCGATCGTCAGCGTGAAACTTGAGGAGCCTCAGTTTGAAGGTCAGACAAAGCAGAAACTGGGAAACAGTGAAGCAAGAGGAGCGGTAGACAATCTGGTGACCGAGCAGCTGACCATTTATCTGGAACAGCATCCGCAGGTGGCGAAGATCGTTCTGGAGAAATCCATCATGGCTCAGAGGGCCCGTGAGGCAGCAAGAAAGGCAAGAGAACTGACAAGGAGAAAATCTGCCCTGGACGGCATGGCTCTGCCGGGAAAACTGGCAGACTGTTCAGATAAGGATCCGAAAAACTGTGAGATCTACATCGTAGAGGGAGACTCTGCGGGCGGTTCTGCAAAAACAGCCAGAAGCCGTGCGACGCAGGCGATCCTTCCTCTTCGTGGAAAAATCCTGAACGTGGAAAAAGCGAGACTTGACCGGATTTATGGAAACGCGGAGATCAAAGCAATGATCACTGCTTTCGGAACCGGTATCCATGAGGATTTTGACATCAGCAAGCTGCGTTATGACAAGATCATTATCATGACAGATGCCGATGTGGATGGTGCTCATATCAGTACACTGCTTCTGACGTTTTTGTACCGGTTTATGCCGGAGCTGATCCGTCAGGGACATGTATATCTGGCACAGCCGCCTCTTTACAAGCTTGAAAAAAATAAAAAAGTCTGGTATGCCTACAGTGACGAGGAGCTGGCGAAGATCCTCAATGAGGTAGGCCGTGACCAGAATAATAAGATTCAGCGTTATAAAGGACTTGGAGAGATGGATCCGGAGCAGCTCTGGGAAACTACCATGGATCCGGAGCGCAGGATTCTTCTTCGCGTGAACATGGATGAAGAAGCTTCTTCTGAACTGGATGTGACCTTTACCACACTGATGGGTGATCAGGTGGAACCCAGAAGAGAATTCATCGAGGAAAACGCGAAATTTGTAGAAAATCTTGACATTTAGGAGGAGAAACCGTGGAAGACAATATTTTTGACAAGATCCATGAGAGGGATCTGAAAAAGACCATGGAGAAGTTTTATATCGATTATGCCATGAGCGTGATCGCTTCCAGGGCTCTTCCGGATGTACGGGATGGATTGAAACCCGTACAGAGGCGAGTGCTGTATTCCATGATCGAGCTGAACAATGGACCGGATAAGCCACATCGAAAATGTGCGCGTATCGTCGGTGATACCATGGGTAAATATCATCCCCATGGAGACAGTTCCATTTACGGAGCTCTGGTAAATATGGCTCAGGAATGGTCTACCCGTTATCCGCTGGTAGACGGCCATGGAAACTTCGGTTCTGTGGATGGAGACGGCGCAGCAGCCATGCGATACACGGAGGCAAGACTCAGTAAGATCTCTATGGAGATGCTTGCAGATATCAACAAGGATACCGTTGATTTCCAGCCGAACTTCGATGAAACGGAGAAAGAGCCTACGGTACTGCCCAGCCGGATCCCAAACCTTCTGGTAAATGGAACGACCGGTATTGCAGTCGGAATGGCGACCAATATCCCGCCTCATAACCTTCGGGAAGTTGTTTTTGCAGTGGTGAAGATCATCGATAATCGGGTCCAGGAGAACAGGGATACGGAAATCGATGAAATTTTAAAGATCATCAAAGGTCCAGATTTTCCGACAGGAGCGATGATCCTTGGAACCAGAGGAATTGAGGAAGCATACCGTACAGGACGCGGAAAGATCCGTGTGCGTGCAGTAACAGAGATTGAAGCCATGCCTAACGGAAAGAGTCGGATCCTGGTACATGAGCTTCCGTACATGGTAAATAAGGCACGGCTCATTGAGAAGATCGCTGAGCTTGTCCGTGACAAAAAAATCGATGGAATTACCGGCATTACGGATGAATCCAGCCGTGAAGGCATGCGCATCAACATTGAGCTCAGGAGAGATGCCAATGCCAATGTGGTACTGAACCAGCTCTTTAAGCATACACAGCTTCAGGATACGTATGGTGTGATCATGCTGGCTCTGGCAGGAGACGGTCCGACCAGCCTGCAGCCCAAGGTTATGAATATCCTGGAGATCCTGCAGTATTATATCCGCCATCAGGAGGATGTAGTCACCAGAAGAACGAAATATGATTTGAACAAAGCGGAAGAGAGAGCCCATATTTTACAGGGACTGCTCATTGCACTTGATCATATCGATGAAGTCATTAAGATCATCCGCGGTTCTATCAACACGCAGGCGGCGAAAACTGCTTTGATGGAGCGCTTTGCTCTTTCTGATGCCCAGGCTCAGGCGATTGTGGATATGCGTCTTCGTACGCTCACCGGTCTGGAACGGGAGAAGCTGGAAAACGAGTATGCAGAGCTTATGAAACGCATCGGTGAGTTGAAAGCGATTCTGGCGGATGAAAATCTTCTGCTTGGTGTGATCCGCAAGGAGATCTCAGAGATCGCTGATAAGTACGGCGATGAGAGAAGAACCAGCATCGGATTTGACGAGTTTGATATTTCCACAGAGGATCTGATCCCGAAGGAAAATGTGGTCATTGCCATGACGAAGCTTGGTTATATCAAACGTATGACCGTGGACAATTTCAAGAGCCAGAACCGTGGCGGAAAAGGTATCAAGGGCATGCAGACTCTGGATGATGACTATATTACAGAACTTCTCATGATGAATACTCACAGCTATATCATGTTCTTTACAAATACCGGTCGGGTATACCGTCTGAAAGGATACGAGATTCCGGAAGCAAGCCGTACAGCAAGAGGAACGGCTATTGTAAATCTTCTGCAGCTGGCTCCGGAAGAAAAGATCACAGCTACGATCTCCATCAAGGAATTTGCGGAAGGTCAGTATCTTTTTATGGCAACCAAAAAAGGTATCGTGAAGAAAACGCCGGTGACGGATTATGTCAACGTGCGGAAGGGCGGTCTGGCTGCCATGACACTCAGAGAGGATGATGAACTGATCGAGGTAAAACGTACCAACGATGAGAAAGATATCTTCCTTGTGACCAAATATGGCATGTGTATCCGTTTCCACGAGAAAGATGTCAGAAGCACCGGTCGTGTTTCCATGGGAGTTATCGGCATGAATCTTTCTGACGGTGATGAAGTGGTAGGTATGCAGCTTGACACGCAGGGAAAATATCTTCTGACAGTATCGGAAAAAGGTATGGGAAAACTGACGGACCTTGAAGAGTTTACAGCCCAGATCCGCGGTGGTAAAGGTGTGAAGTGCTATAAGATCATGGAGAAGACCGGAAATGTAGTAGGAGTGAAGATCCTGAATAAAGAAAACGAGATCCTTCTCATCAACACGGAAGGCATCGTGATCCGTATTGAGTGTGAGGATATTTCGATCCTGGGCCGGGTAACTTCTGGTGTAAAACTTATGGATGTAGGAGAAAATATCAAGGTGGCCAGTATTGCCAGGGTTAAGGAAGAATCCAAGAAATCTGATGAGGACATGCTGAAGACCATGGAAACTGAACTGGAAGAAGAATCAAAATAAATGAGCAGATTAAGAAGAATCCTTGCGGTGTGGGCGGCAAAAGCCACTGGCTTTGCCTGCCGGATCACCGGTAAACAGGGCGTGACCCTGGCCGGACAGATTGCTTTAAAGATCGATCCGGACATTTTAAAAGAACTTTCCAGCCAGGTAAAAGAGAAGATTTTCGTTACCTGCGGAACCAACGGGAAGACTACCACAAACAATCTTCTCTGTTCTGCCATTGAAGCAGAGGGAAAAAAGGTAGTCTGCAACCATACGGGTTCCAATATGCTCAACGGTGTGGCAGCAGCCTTTGCACAGAGCGCCTCTCTTAGCGGTAACCTGAAGGCTGATTATGCCTGCATCGAGGTGGATGAGGCATCTACTGTCCGTATTTTTCCTCATTTTAAGCCGGATTATATGGTATTGACCAATCTGTTCCGTGATCAGCTGGACCGGTATGGTGAGATAGACATTACCATGAATCTTCTGAAAAAGGCAATGCAGATGGCACCGGAAATGGAAGTTATTGTAAACGGAGACGATTCTCTGTCTACTTATCTTGCAATGGAGAGTGGAAATCCTTATGTGACGTTTGGCATTGGAGAGCAGTATTTCAAAGATCAGAAAGATTCCGGAGAGATCAGAGAAGGAACTTTCTGTAAAAAATGCGGTTCCAAAATGGAGTATCATTTTTATCATTACAGTCAGTTGGGAGATTATTATTGCCCGGACTGCGGCTTTAAGCGTCCGGAGCTCACCTATAATGCCCTGCATGTGCATGCGGGAGAGAATCTGTCCTTTGAAGTGAACGGGACTGCCATTGAGGCCAATTACAGAGGTTTTTACAATATCTATAACATCCTGGCGGCTTATGCTGCCGGAAAAGAGGCAGGACTGAAACTGACTGCTTATAACCGGGTTCTGAGAAAATACAGTCCGGAAAACGGCCGGAATGAGGCGTTCCACATCAACGGGACGGATATTATCCTTAATCTTGCCAAAAATCCGGCAGGCTTTAATCAGAATATTTCCGCTGTCATGGAGGATACGAAGGAAAAAGACCTGATCATCCTCATCAATGACAACAGCCAGGACGGTATTGATGTTTCCTGGCTTTGGGATGTAGACTTTGATCGTTTTCAGGATGCCGGGATCCATTCCATTACGGTGAGTGGTATCCGCTGCCGTGATATGCAGCTTCGCCTCAAATACGTGGATATCCCGTCCATCCTGGAGCCGGATATTGAAAAGGCCATCCAGGACCGTATCAAGGACGGTGTAAAAAATCTCTATGTACTGGTGAATTACACAGGTCTTTATAAGACACATAATATTCTGAAGAAACTGGAGGGAGAGCAGAAATGAATATTACCATCGGCCATCTTTATCCGGATCTTCTGAATCTTTACGGGGACAGAGGAAATATCCAGTGTCTCCGTAAACGCTGTGAATGGAGAGGAATCCGGGCAGAAGTGAAAGAATTCCGTTCCGGAGATAAGATTGATTTTCAGGAGCTTGATATTGTACTTCTGGGCGGAGGATCTGACAGGGAGCAGATGATCGTCTGCAATAAGCTGAAGTCGATCCGGGAGGATTTCAAGTCTTATGTGGAATCCAATGGCGTTGTGATTGCTGTCTGCGGCGGTTATCAGCTCCTGGGAAAATATTATCAGACAGATGACGGTCTTATCGAGGGACTGGATCTGGTGGATCTTTACACGGAGCAGAAGGAAGGACGTCTGATTTCAAATATCGTCTTAAAGAGCGATCTTTTTGAATTTCCGGTAGTAGGATTCGAGAATCATGGCGGAAGAACCTTTATTGGGGCAAATAAGCCCTTTGGGAAGGTACTTTACGGTAATGGTAATGATGGAGAATCCGGATATGAAGGCGTGGTCTATAAAAATGTCATTGGAACCTATCTTCATGGACCGCTTCTTCCTAAAAATCCCCAGGTGGCAGATTATCTTATACAGAAAGCACTGGAGAGAAGATATAATCGCCCAATGGAGTTAAAAGTTCTGGATGACAGTGAAGAAAAAGAAGCAAATGACTACATTTATAACCGCTTTGTAAAAAATGCAGAATAAGAAAGGCCCGGAAGCAGCAGAAGTCTTCCGGGTTTTTTCAAAATTAAAAGAAAAACAGGAGAGAGAAAAAACAGTGTTTCCGTGAGCCAAGTGAGATACAAAATAAATAATTGAAAAAAATGAAAAAAAGCATTGACAAAAGTAAATTCATAAAGTATAATTTCAAATGCGTCACTGATGAACGCTATTCAAAACTGAATGCAATGTATCTGGAGAAGTACTCAAGTGGCTGAAGAGGCGCCCCTGCTAAGGGTGTAGACCGTTCGCGCGGTGCGAGGGTTCAAATCCCTCCTTCTCCGTATTTTTTTGAATCGTTTGAATAAAATAAGAAATTCAAAAAAATAAAAAAGTTCTTGACAATAGCGAAAATCAATGATAAAATCAATACTCGCTGAGCAAGTTTGAAAAAAGAACATCAAAAAAACTTTTAAAAAAAGTTAAAAAAGTTCTTGACAAACAAAACAAAGCCTGATATAATAAAGAAGTTGCTGCTGAACAGCAACAAACCAAGAACCTTGATAACTGAACAGTGACATATCCTTGAAAG
>OLQE01000595.1_pt1 | contig 26230 bp, 23 predicted proteins | sample 1643161 | NCBI WGS metagenome assembly OLQE01 (sample SAMEA3136650, study PRJEB25190) | human gut metagenome | reverse complement strand
AGCTAGGCCCTGTCAGCAGAGCTGCAGGGATGGATTGCGAATGTCCGCTTTACAGCGATTTTTTATTTTCAACTATCCCCAAAGCGACCAGTGGATCATGTGGATAATTCCGTTATCGGGGATGAGTGGCGTGGATAAGCAAGACTAAGATAACTGAGATATAGGAGACAGAAGAAAATGGAAAAAATAAGATTTGCATGTGACTATAGTGAGGGCGCGGCTCCGGAGATTTTAAGTCGCCTGATGGAGACGAATCTGGAGCAGACGCCGGGGTATGGGGAGGATGTTTATTGTGAGGCTGCGCGGGCGAAGATCCGTGCACTCTGCGCGAAGGAAGATGCAGAGGTGCAATTTCTTGTGGGCGGCACGCAGACGAATATGACCGTAATCGCGTCGATCCTGCGGCCGCATCAGGGTGTGTTAGCGGCGGATACCGGGCATATCAATGTCCATGAGACCGGAGCGATCGAGGCGACCGGACATAAGGTGCTGCCGCTTCCTTCTGAAAATGGAAAAATCCGGGCAGAGCAGATTCAGCAGGCGTGGCATGCCCACTGGACGAATGAGAGCCATGAGCATCTTGTACAGCCGGGTATGGTCTATATTTCCTTCCCGACCGAGTACGGAACGTTGTACACGAAGGAAGAGCTGACCGCGATCTACCGTGTATGCCGGGAATGCCACCTGCCGCTGTTCATCGATGGTGCGCGCCTCGGTTATGGCCTGATGTCCCCGAAAAATGATGTGACGTTACAGGATCTGGCTGCGTTTTGTGATGTATTCTACATCGGAGGGACAAAGTGCGGTGCACTCTTTGGAGAGGCAGTGGTCATCACTGATCCGCAGCTGGCGCGGGATTTCCGCTATATGATCAAGCAGCGCGGCGGGATGCTTGCGAAGGGCCGACTGCTTGGCATTCAGTTTGATACCTTGTTTACGGATGATCTGTACTGGAAGCTTGCAAAGCAGGCGAATCGTCTGGCCTTGCGCATCCGGAAAGCATTTCTGGAAAAGGGTTACCCGCTTCTGATGGACTCGTGGACGAATCAGCAGTTCCCGGTGTTGCCGGATGAAATAGCAGACCGGCTTTCAGAGCAGTTCGCATTCGAAGTCTGGGAGCGCGTCGACGAAACGCACTGCGCGGTACGGTTCTGCACGAGCTGGGCGACGACCGAGGCGCAGGTGGACGTACTCGTAGCAGCGATATAGGGAGAAAAAGAATGAATCTATCAAAAACAGAATCTGCACCGAGCCTGGCTGACCGTCTGATTACATATGGACAATCTGGCGCCTATCCCTTTCACATGCCGGGCCATAAGCGGCAGTTCCACCCGTTTTTCGACCCATATACAATGGACATCACAGAAATATACGGATTTGACAACCTGCATCACGCAGAGGGAATCCTGTTGGAAGCACAGCAGCGGGCGGCGGCGCTTTATCATGCTTCTGAGACCTTTTACCTCGTGAATGGCAGTACCTGTGGGATTCTTGCGGCGGTCGCGGCAGCGACGAAGCGAGGAGGGAAGCTTCTGATGGCGCGGAACTGCCACAAGGCGGCTTATCATGCGGCACTTTTGAACAATCTTGAAGTGTCCTATCTCTACCCGGCTGCGGATATGACACGCGGCTTAAGCGGTGCGATCGCTCCGGATGAGGTAGAGCGGATGCTCAAAAAGGATGCATCCCTTCGAACGGTACTCATCACATCGCCGACCTATGACGGTGTGTGCTCAGATGTGCGGCGCATTGCTGAGATTGTGCATCAGTATGATGGGATTCTGATTGTGGATGAAGCGCACGGTGCTCATTTCGGGATGCATCCGTATTTTCCTGAGCACGCGCTCACCTGTGGTGCAGACCTTGTCATCAACAGTGTGCACAAGACGCTGCCGTCTCTGACCCAGACGGCGCTTCTTCATGTACAGGGAATGCGCGTGGACCGGGAACGGCTGAAAAGGTTCCTCGGTATGTATCAGACGAGCAGTCCAAGCTATGTGCTCATGGCCGGGATTGATGCCTGCGTGCGTATGTTGCTTGAGCACGGGCCGGAGCTGTTCGACACATTTGCAAAAAGGCTGGAGGGATTGCGAAAGCAGCTCTTCTGCATGCAGGCTCTGGAGCTGGTTTGTGGGACGGAGCCGGAACTTGGAGCCTATGATTATGACCGCTCGAAGATACTGGTCGCAACGCACCGAAGCGGAATTGCCGGGCCGGAGCTGTCGGGCATGCTGCGCAGCCGGTATCGGCTCGAGATGGAGATGGATTCGGAGCATTATGTGACGGCGATTACGACGGTAGCGGATACGAAGGAAGGGCTGCAACGGTTGGCAGAGGCTCTTGCAGCGATAGATTCAGAGCTGGAACGTCAGCCGGGGAAGCCGGCCCGGCCGTTTGCCGCGTGGAAAAATGAGGCGGTGCTGCGGATTGGAGAGGCAGCAGAGGCCGGGAAAAAGAGCATGCTGCTTGCCAAAAGCGAAGGAAGCATTTCGGCAGAGTTTGTCTATCTGTATCCACCGGGCATACCGCTTCTGGTACCGGGAGAACGGATCAGCGGCGAGCTGCTCGAAAAGCTGCTGCAGTATCGGGCAAACGGATTCGCGCTTGAGGGAATGGCAGATTACAGGGGAGAGGAAATCCGGGTTGTGAAGGCGTAATGCACGGAATGGAATGAATCATACAAAGCAGAAGGAATCACAGGTAAGCTTATGGGAAAGATTTTTTATATTATGGGGAAGAGTTCCTCAGGAAAAGATACAATTTATGAAAACCTGCTCGGCAGAGAGGGGCTTTCGCTGCATCCGCTCATCATGTACACGACACGGCCGATCCGCGCCGGAGAGACGGACGGCGTGCAGTATCATTTTGTGACGGAAGAGCAGCTGAAGGCTCTGGAGCATGCCGGAAAAGTCATCGAGCTGCGTACCTACCAGACGGTGTACGGACCGTGGCATTATTTTACGGCGGACAGCCCGGAGCTTTCGAATGCAGACATTGATTATCTGGCACTCGGCACACTGGAATCATTTCGGAAGATTCAGGAGTATTATGGAAAAGAAAAAGTGTATCCGATTTACATTCAGGTAGAGGACGAGCAGCGGCTGCTGCGCGCAATCAAGCGGGAGAAAAAGCAGGAGCATCCGAATTTTAAGGAGGTATGCCGCAGATATCTCGCGGATGAGGAAGACTTTTCAGAGGAAAAGCTTCAGGCTGCCGGGATCACACGGCGCTTTTTAAATAATGCCGACCGAGAGATATGCATGGATAAGGTGGCGTCCTATATCGGAACGATACTGGAAAAGTGAGCGATTCTGTGTTATACTGAACAGGCTATACCAATGAAACGGAGGGGACGACGATGGCAGGATTTAAAGAGATTATCGGGCATAAGCGTGAGATTGCGCATCTGACAAAGGCGATGGAAGCCGGGAAGGTGAGCCATGCCTATATATTCAGCGGAGCAAAGGGTACCGGAAAGCTGACGTTAGCCGATGCATTTGCGATGGCGCTGCAGTGTACAGGCGAGGGAGAGCGGCCATGCGGCAGCTGTCATTCCTGTCAACAGGCGGCGAGCGGCAATCATCCGGACATCATTCATCTCACACACGAGAAGCCGAACAGCATCGGCGTGGAGGACGTCCGGGAGCAACTCGTAGGCGATGTACAGATCCGTCCCTATAATGGAAAATATAAGATTTACATCATCCCGGAGGCGGAGAAGCTGACGGTGCAGGCGCAGAACGCGATCCTGAAGACGATCGAGGAGCCGCCGGAGTATGCGATCATTTTGCTGCTCACGACAAACGAGCAGAGCTTTCTCGACACGATCCGTTCCAGATGCGTGCTGCTGCAGCTCAAGCCTGTGCCGGATGAGCAGGTTAAGGCATATCTGATGGAGCATCTGCAGATTCCGGATTACGAGGCGGATATCTGCTCAGCTTTTGCGCAGGGCAATATCGGCAAGGCAATCCGTCTGGCCTCCTCGGAGGACTTCAATTCCATCAAGGGCTCTGCGATGCGTCTGGTGCGCAATGTCGGGAAGATGGAGATCAGTGAGATCATTGAGTATGTAAAAGAAGTACAGGAATATAAGGTTTCGATCGAGGACTACCTGGACATTCTGGCCCTCTGGTATCGGGACATGGTATATTTCAAGGCGACGCGCGATATAGACGGCATTATTTTCAAAGATGAGATCCGGACGATCCGTGAGACGGTGCGGGTCTGCTCCTATGAGGGTGTCGAGGAGGTCATGAAGGCGATCGAGACCGCCAAGGCGCGCCTTGCCGCAAATGTTAATTTTGATCTGACAATGGAGCTTTTATTCCTTGTCATAAAGGAGAACATACATGGTTAAAATTGTAGGAGTGAGATTCAGAAACGCCGGGAAGGTCTATTACTTTGATCCGAAGGGATATAAGATCAAGGCCGGAGATCACGTGATCGTGGAGACGGCACGCGGTGTCGAATACGGTACGGTGATCGGCGGGATCCGTGAAGTGACAGACGACCGGGTTGTGCAGCCGCTGAAGGCGGTCATCCGTGTGGCAACGCAGGAGGATGACCTGCGTGCAGAGAAGAGCCGTGCAAAAGAAAAGGATGCGATGCGCATCTGCAATGAGAAGATCCGCAAGCACAAGCTGGATATGAAGCTGATCGATGCGGAGTATACATTTGATAATAATAAGGTCCTGTTTTACTTTACTGCAGACGGGAGAATTGATTTCCGTGAGCTGGTAAAGGATCTGGCTGCTGTATTCAAGATGCGGATCGAGCTGCGGCAGATCGGTGTCCGGGATGAGACGAAGATATTAGGCGGTATCGGTATTTGCGGACGGGTGCTGTGCTGTAACTCGTTCCTCTCTGAGTTTGCACCGGTTTCGATCAAAATGGCGAAGGAGCAGAATCTTTCTCTGAATCCGACGAAGATTTCGGGCGTCTGCGGTCGTCTCATGTGCTGTCTGAAAAATGAAGAGGATACGTATGAGTATCTGAACAGCAAGCTCCCGAACATCGGAGAGTCGGTGACAACGATCGATGGTGTGCGCGGCGAGGTACAGAGCGTCAATGTACTACGCCAGAAGGTTAAGGTACTGATCGATGCGGGCGATGAAAAGGAGCTGCGTGAGTATGACGTCAGGGAGCTGAAGTTCAAGCCGAAGCGCCGCAAAGAAAAGGGTGGAAAAGGCGAGAAATCAGAGCACGGAGAGCGGAGCGAAAAGGGATCCGGAGCAGACCGCGAGCTGCGGGAGCTGGAGGCACTGGAGAAAAAGGAAGGAAAATCAAAGCTCGATGACTGAACAGAATCTGACGATCGAATTAAAAGAGGGTGAGCGGATCGATGAGCTGCACCGCAACGGATACCGGATTATTCAGAATGAGCGCCTGTTCTGTTTTGGAATGGACGCTGTACTGCTCTCCGGATTTGCGAAGGTGAAGGAGGGGGAGCGGGTGCTGGATCTTGGCACCGGCACCGGTATCATTCCGATTCTGCTCGCAGCGAAGACAGAAGGGGAGCATTTTACCGGACTTGAGATATCAAAGACGAGCGCGGATATGGCGCAGCGGAGTGTGGCCCTGAACGGACTGTCAGAGCGGATGGATGTCGTGCTGGGAGATATTAAAAAAGCCGGGGCGCTGTTTGCTCCGGCTTCCTTTGATGTCGTGACCTCGAATCCACCGTACATGACCGGCGGGCATGGCCTGGTCAATCCGGATGTGGAGAAGGCAGCGGCGAGACATGAAGTACTTTGTACGCTTGAAGATGTCGTGAGCGCGGCGGCGAAGCTGGTACGCTCCGGCGGACGGTTTTATATGGTACATCGCCCGTTCCGGCTGGCGGAGATCATTCGGGTGCTGTCTGCCCATCAGCTGGAGCCAAAGCGAATGCAGCTGGTCTATCCATATGTAGACCGGGAGCCGAATATGGTTCTGATCGAGGCGGTACGGGGCGGCAGACCACGCATGACTGTGGAGAAGCCGCTGATCGTGTACGAGAAGCCGGGTGTATATACGGGAGAGATTACGGATATATATGGATATTAATGTCGCAGATCATACAATTCGGATGTTCCGAGAATGGAAAGACTGAACTTATACAGAAAGAAAAGGGAAAATTTCATGAGCGAGGAGAGAGGAAAGCTGTATCTGTGCGCGACGCCGATCGGCAATCTGGAGGATATCACGATGCGGGTGCTCCGGATTTTGAAGGAGGTCGACCTGATCGCAGCGGAGGATACGCGCAATAGCCTGCGGCTGCTGAATCATTTTGATATTCATACGCCGATGACAAGCTATCATGAGTATAATAAGATCGAAAAGGCACATACGCTGATCGCAAAACTTCTGGAAGGGAAAAATATCGCGTTGATTACGGACGCGGGGACGCCGGGCATCTCAGATCCGGGGGAAGATCTCGTGAGGCTGTGCTATGAGGCCGGTGTGGAGGTGACATCCCTTCCGGGGGCGTGCGCCTGTGTGACCGCACTGACCTTATCCGGACTTCCGACGCGGCGCTTCTGCTTTGAGGCGTTTCTTCCATCGGAGAAAAAAGAGCGGGCACAGATTTTGGAAGAGCTGCGGACCGAGACGCGCACGATCATCATTTATGAAGCGCCGCATCGGCTGCTGCGCACGCTTTTGGAACTGCGTGAGGCCCTTGGCAACCGGCGGATCACCATCTGCCGTGAGCTGACGAAGAAGCATGAAACAGCGTTTCAGACGACCTTATCCGATGCGGTCGACTACTACACGGCAAACCCGCCGAAGGGCGAATGTGTCATTGTGATGGAAGGCAGGAGTCGTGCGGAGCTGCAAAAGGAAGCACAGATGCGCTGGGAGGAGCTTTCTGTATCGGAACACGTGGCACATTACATTGAGAGCGGGATGGATCGAAAAGAAGCGATGAAGCAGGCAGCAAAAGACCGTGGGGTGTCAAAGCGGGAGATTTATGCGGCGCTGCTGGAAGCGGAGCAGGAGTGAAAAAGCAATGAAGCGCCCCGGAGTGCGTTTGTCAGGTGAACGTACCCGGGGTGATTTTGTACACAGGCGTTTCAGCTTGCGGTTTACAGGAAATGAAAAGACGAGTAAAATGATAGGCAGAAAATAGGGAAAAGAAAGCAGGGAAAAGAAAGCAGGGGTGAAACGAATGGATGGAAGAAGTACAGGCAATTATGAAAAACAGGTATATTTTGCAAGAGATCTCTTCCTCAGATATGACCAGGATGCGATGATCCGGAAGTTTGATCTGACTTCAGATGGACAGTTTTTATATGTAGAGCTGCTGCATCAGTCCTACCGCATTTCGCGAAGCACCGGAGTAGTAGAACGGCTGGAGCTGGACGGTATGTGGACGCCGTGTGAAAATTATGAGCTGGTCATGACTATTTACGATGTGTTGTGTCATTCGGCTGCGAAGCCGGAGCTTTCCGGAGAATGGGGACCGCTGTATGGCCTGCAGGCGACGATGAGCAGCCCAAGTCCGGATAAAATATTTGTCAGATATGCAGAGAAGTTTAGCGGTAGGACAGAGGCACTTGCGCAGGCCTGCCTGGCACTTGGAGGAGAGCCTCAGCCTGTGCCGAAGAGTGCAGACGTCTGCAGCAAGATTCCGATATTGCCGTTCTTTCCGGTCATCTTTCAGTTTTGGGAGGGCGACGAGGAGTTTGCGCCGAAAATTATGATTCTGTGGGATCGGAAGGCGCTGGATTTTATGCATTTTGAAACCTTATACTATGTGATCGGGCTGCTGCTGCAGAGGCTGGTAAGGCTGTGCGACACACAGTGATGAGGCAGGCAGGTTCCCTGCTTCAATTGCGCGAAGTAATAAGCAGCGAAGCGGATTGCGAATATCCGCTTTGACAGAGAAGGAGTAGTACAATGAATACGGTAGAAACATGCATTACATCAGAGCTTGCCGCACTTTCCGGCAAAATCGGATGCTACTATAAAAATCTGGTGACCGGGGAGACCTGTACATGGCATGGCGATATCCCGGTCATAGCGGCCAGCGTGATCAAGCTGTATGTCATGACGGAGGCATTTGCACAGATCGAGGCCGGAAAACTGGCAATGGATCAGGAGATCACCGTACACCGGAAGGACTGTGTGCCGTCCTGCGGCGTGCTGACGTATCTGCATGATGACGTGAAGCTGCAGGTGATAGATCTCATCACACTGATGATCATCGTGAGTGATAATACCGCGACGAATGTGCTGATTGATCTGCTCGGCATTGACAATATTAACGCGCGGATCCGCGCTCTTGGCTTTGAAAAGACAATTCTGAACCGGAAGCTGTTTGATACGGAAAAGGCAAAGCTCGGACTGCACAATTACATCACGGCAGAAGAGGTCGGCGCGCTTCTTGAAATGATGTACCGTGGTACACTGGTCAGTGAAGCGGCGAGCGCACGTATGATTTCGATCATGAAGGATCAGCAGCTGAATCATAAGATTCCGTATCTGATTGATCCGATGCCGCAGGCTCCACAGATCGCACACAAGACAGGAGAAGATGATAATACGACGCATGACGCGGCGATCATTTTTTCAAGGGAGCCGTTCATTCTCTGCATCTGCAGCAATGATACGGATGTAACAAAACTGGAACCGGCGATGGGACGGATTGCAAAGCGTCTGCTGGAGCTGCAGAACTGATTGATACATTCTGCCTGATAAGGAAGGGAAAAGGAGATAAAAGAGATGAGTATGGCGATTGTCACGCTCAAAAAGGGCGAGGGCCGCACCTTAAAGGCAGGCGGCGCATGGATTTATGATAATGAAATTGAAAGTATAATGGGAAACGCAGAAAACGGGGAGATCGTGCTGGTGCATGATTTTGACGGCTATCCGCTTGGAAGAGGCTTCATTAACCGGAATTCGAAAATCCGGGTGCGGATGATGACCCGTCATATCGACCAGGAGATCGACCGGGAATTTCTGAAAATGCGTGTGAAAAATGCATGGGACTATCGAAAGACAACGGTCGATACATCCTCGTGCCGGGTCATTTTCGGAGAAGCGGATTTCCTTCCGGGTCTGGTCGTCGATAAATATGAGGACGTGCTCGTCGTAGAATGTCTGGCGCTTGGCATGGAGGCATTTAAGGAAACGATTGTGGAGCTCTTAAAGGAAGTGCTGGCAGAGGACGGCATTGTGGTTCGTGGAGTGTACGAGCGAAGCGATGCAAATGAACGGAAAAAAGAAGGACTGCCGAAGGTAAAAGATTTCATCGGAGCGCCATTTGATACTGATGTGGAAATCACGGAGAATGGGGTTCATTATCAGGTTGATGTGGTAAATGGTCAGAAGACCGGTTTCTTTTTGGATCAGAAGTACAATCGGCTGGCGATTCAGCGGCTCTGTCGGGGAAAACGCGTGCTGGACTGCTTTACTCATATGGGAACCTTTGCGTTGAACGCGGGAATAGCAGGGGCTTTTGATGTGACCGGTCTGGATATTTCCGAGTATGCGATTCAACAGGCAGAGGAAAATGCAAGGCGGAACCATCTGGAGGGTACGGTCCATTTTCGCTGTGCAAATGTGTTTGATGAACTTCCGCGTCTGGCAGAGCAGAAGGAACAGTACGATGTTGTCATTCTGGATCCGCCGGCGTTCACAAAGTCCCGGGAGGCGACAAAAAATGCGATCAAGGGGTACCGCGAGATCAACATCAAGGGACTGAAGCTTGTCAGGGATGGTGGCTATCTGGCGACCTGTTCCTGTTCACATTTCATGACACAGGAGCTTCTGGCAAAGACCGTGCGCGAGGCGGCACGTTCCGCACACAAGCGTCTCCGTCAGGTAGAATTCCGTACTCAGTCCCCGGATCACCCGATTCTGTGGGCAGCGGATGAGTCGTATTATCTGAAATTTTTCATCTTCCAGGTAGTGGATGAGAAGTAAGAGCTGGAAAGGATTTAAATGATATGGAAACGAAGCGTTTGATTTTACGAAAATGGACAGAAGAAGATGCAGAAAATCTGTACAAATATGCAAAGGATCCGGATGTCGGGCCGGCCGCCGGATGGCCGCCGCATAAGAGCATCGAAGAAAGCAGGGCTGTCATCCGGGATGTATTCAATGGCGCAGAGTGCTATGCGATCTGTGAGAAAGAAAATAATCAGGCAATCGGCGCGGTGGAATTGAAATTAAAGGGACATACCGATATGACGGACCGTGAGGATGAGTGCGAGCTTGGCTACTGGCTCGGGAAACCATTTTGGGGAAGAGGCTATATGCCGGAGGCAGCAGCGGCGCTTCTGCAAAGAGGTTTTGAGGAACTGGGAATGACTACGATCTGGTGCGGCTATTATGATGGAAATCAGAAATCCAGACGGGTACAGGAAAAGCTGGGGTTTCAATATGACCATTCCTTTGAGGCGGATTTAGCACCGTTGATCCATGAAGTCAGAGTATGCCATGCCAGTAAGATGACGAAAGTGATAAGAAAAATGGAGGACATACATGCATAACACAGATGGTGCGCCAAAACGGATCAAAATTCACGGCGCACGGGTACACAATCTGAAAAATATAAATGTGGAGATTCCACTGAATCAGATTGTAGGGATTGCCGGAGTTTCCGGTTCCGGGAAATCGTCTCTGGCGCTGGGCGTTGTGTATGCCGAAGGCTCCAGACGGTATCTGGAATCGCTCTCGACCTACACCAGACGGCGGATGACCGGTGCGGCGAAGGCACAGGTGGATGAAATACTGTATGTGCCTGCAGCGCTGGCGCTGCACCAGAGACCGGGGGTACCGGGGATTCGCAGTACCTTTGGTACCGGAACAGAGTTGCTGAACAGCCTGCGTCTGATGTATTCCCGCCTGGCCAGTCACAGATGTCCGAACGGACATTATGTCGCGCCAACGCTGGCAGTGGCAGCAGAACAGCCGATTTATTGCCCGATATGTAAAGCAAGAGTTCTTCCGCCAAGTGCGGAGCAGCTGGCTTTTAACAGTCAGGGAGCCTGTAGGGAATGCAGTGGGACAGGGCTGGTGCGAAGGGTTGACATGGATGCGCTTGTGCCGGATGAATCGTTATCGATTGAAGAAGGGGCGGTACGTCCGTGGCAGACACTGATGTGGTCGTTGATGAAAGATATTGCACGGGAACTCGGTGTGCGGACGGATGTGCCATTCCGGGAGCTGACCCAAAAAGAGCGGGATATTGTCTTTCACGGAGCACCGATCAAAAAGCATATAGTCTATCAGAACAAGACGAGCGGCGCAGCCGGAGAGATGGATTTTACCTATTTTAATGCGGTATATACGGTAGAGAATGCACTTTCCAAAGTAAAAGATGAAAAAGGCATGAAGCGTGTGGAAAAATTCCTCAAAGAGGATATCTGTCCGTTCTGTCATGGAAGCAGGCTGAATGAGGCGGCCAGAGCGCCGAAGCTGCGGGGGCTGACACTGGATCAGGTATGCCAGATGACACTTGCCAAGCTGGTGGACTGGGTACGAGGCGTGCCGGAATCGCTGCCGGAAGAGATGCGTCCCATGGCAGAGAGTATCTGCGAATCATTTCTGACGGTGGCAAAGCGACTAATGGATCTGGGGCTTGGCTATCTGACACTGGATCGAGCGGCATCTACTTTGTCTACCGGGGAGCGCCAGCGTATGCAGCTGGCCCGGGCAGTCAGAAACCGCACGACAGGGGTGCTGTATGTACTGGATGAACCGTCGATCGGCCTTCATCCGTCTAATATCGTCGGTCTTCACGGTGTGATGCACGATCTGGTCGCGGATGGAAATTCCGTATTGCTGGTAGATCACGATACACAGATCCTTTCGGAAGCGGACTGGATCATTGAGATGGGTCCGGAAGCCGGAGCGGGTGGCGGCTACGTGATCGCAGAAGGTACGGTGCAGGAAATAGAAGCCAATCCCATATCCATGATTGGACCGTTTCTGGCAGGAACGGCAGATACCCATATGAGGAACCGGTGCAAGGCAGAAGAACTGTTCTCTCAGGGATACATTCATATGTCCACGGATCGCATCCATACTGTCAAATCGTTGGAGGTCGATATTCCGAAGGGCAGACTGACGGTCGTCACCGGTGTATCCGGTTCCGGGAAGACGACCCTGATTCTGGAAAGCCTTCTGCCTGCTTTAGAGGCTGGCATTCAGGGGACAAAGCTGCCGAAGCATGTCCGGAAGATACAGGCAGAGGGGATTGCACATGCAAAGCTGATCGATGCGACGCCGATCGGGATCAATGTGCGCTCTACGGTAGCGACCTACGCCAATGTGCACGATGAGCTGCGGAAGAAATTTGCCTGCACCGAGGATGCAAAGGCGTGCGGCTATAAAGCAGGGGATTTCTCTTATAATACAGGAAAGCTGCGCTGCCCGGTATGTGACGGTACGGGGCAAATCAGTCTGGATGTACAGTTTTTGCCGGATGTGGATATTCCATGTCCGGAGTGCGGAGGCTCGCGTTACAGCAAAGCGGCAGAGGAAATTTATTATACGAATAAACGAAAAGAACGCTACAGCCTGCCACAGCTGATGGAGATGGATGTCAATACGGCGATCCTATCCTGCGATGGACTGAAAACGGTACAGCAGCGACTGGAAGTGCTGCAGCATCTGGGACTTGGATATCTGACACTCGGTGAAGAGACCCCGAGCCTTTCCGGCGGCGAGGCGCAGCGCCTGAAGCTGGCGAGCGAGATGGGCAAAGGACAGGATGACAGCGTGTTTATCTTTGACGAGCCAACGATTGGTCTGCATCCGCTGGACGTGCAGACACTTCTGCAGGTCTTTGAGACACTGGTACAAAACGGTGCGACCGTTCTTGTGATCGAACATGATCTGGACGTTATGCGCAATGCAGACTATATCATTGACATGGGACCGGGAGGCGGCGAAGCCGGAGGACGCATCGTGGCCGCCGGCACTCCGGAGCAGATCCGGGAAAATGCGGAAAGTGTGACCGGGCAGTATTTGTAGGAGGAGAATATGCGAATTATTGTAGGAGTGACCGGTACGACAGGCGTGGAAATGAGCTATGAGCTGCTGTTGGCGCTGCGGAGGGCAGGCTGTGAGGTTCACCTGATCATAAGCCGCGGTGCACAGATGACATGGGACTATGAAAGCCGAATGCCACTTCAGAGAATGTATGATCTGGCAAATTTTGTATATCAGGAGGATGAACTGGATGCAGTGATTTCCAGCGGCTCTTTTGTGACCGACGGGATGATCCTGATGCCGTGCAGCATGAAGACGCTGGCCGGGATCGTGGCAGGCTACGCAGAGACACTGATCTTACGTGCGGCGGATGTCTGCCTGAAGGAAGGCAGGAAGGTTGTACTCGTGCCGAGGGAGATGCCGCTCGGAAAAATCCATTTGCGGAACCTGAAGGAAGCAGCAGACTGTGGCTGCGCGATCGTGCCGCCGATGCTGACCTTTTACAACGGAGCAGAGACAGTAAGAGAACAGGTTCGTCATGTCGTCGGAAAAGTACTGCTGCAATTTGGTATCGATTATGATAAATTTGTTCCATGGAAGAACGAAAAAAGGAGAGAAAATGTGAAGAACAGAGACGGAGGAACAGAAGTACGGAGGAAAACAGAAGGAGTACTGACTTCTGACTGCGCAGAGCGTCAGACCGCAGCCGTGCGCCGCCGTTTTACCCACCGACTTTCCTTTTCACAGATCGAGATTCAGGCAACCAGAGTCGGATGTGACATACAGCTGCTTTTGCGAGGTGGCAGCAGTCCCCACATCGGCTGCATAGTACTGGCAACTCCGCGCCCATCCCTGACAGGAGATGGCAGCCGCCGTGCGACGGCCTCCGTAATCAACGTCACCGGTCACAAGGACGAGGCGCTCTGTCGCTATCTGGCCGAGAAGGTTGCGGCTGCAGCAGACGCTGTGACTGTCTGCACCGGAGGCTTTCATATCGACGCGATGACGCCGGAACAGATTCAGGAAGTGCAGGCGGCTGTGAAGCATATGGCACAGGAAGTGAAGGTGTGGGCGGCTGGAAACGAAGGCTAATGGGGGAAAGAATGAAATATACAGCAATTATCGCAGACGGGTGGGAAGTCCTCATCATCTGGTGCGAGGACTTTTCGGGCAGGTATTGGATTCCGGAAAGGCCTTGACGCAGGGTGGAAAAATGGTATAAGCTAATCAGATAGCCTGAAATTAGCGGCTATGGATTGTAGTTTTGCAGCCGTACCGCTACAGGAGAAATGAATATGAATGAAAGGATTTTATTTTTGTATGAATCAGACATCACTTAATCGAAGCTTTACGACATGGTCCCTGCTCGGGTTTGCGGCACCGTCGATAATTATGATGGTGTTTATGTCATTGTATACGATCGTGGACGGGATCTTTATCTCACGATTCGTCGGAAGCAATGCGCTGTCCTCCTTGAATATCGTCTATCCGATGATCAGTGTGGTGATAGCGATTGCGACTATGTTTGCGACCGGGGGCAATGCGATCGTCAGCCGGTATCTTGGTCAGGGACAGGAAAAGCAGGCACGGAAGGCGCTGACGGAATTTGTCGTGATCGGCGTACTGATCAGTACGGTGTTTGCAGTTCTGGTCATTCTTTTTGAAGATCCGATCTGCAGGTTTCTCGGCGCAAATGATGAATTAATGTCAGATTGCAAGGCATATCTGACGATTTCGATGCTGTTCGCACCGGCCTGCACGCTGCAGACACTGTTTCAGTCGTATTTTGTCACGGCTTCCCGACCGGGACTTGGGCTGTGGCTGACCGCTGCAGCCGGAATTTTAAATGCGGTGCTGGATTATGTGCTGATTGTACCGATTCCGCTTGGAATCGCGGGCGCAGCGCTGGCGACTGGATTCGGGCAGCTGCTTCCTGCTGCGGTGGGACTGATCTTTTTTGCAATTCCGCATAAAACCTTGAGATTCTGCCGTTTTTCCTTTCGACCGCGGGAGATCAGGGACGCATGCATCAACGGCTCCTCAGAGATGATCGGTCAGATGGCTACAGCGATCACGACGTTTTTATTTAATATCATTCTGATGCGTCTGGCAGGATCGGATGGTGTCGCGGCAATGACGATTTTATTTTACGGACAGTTTCTGTTCAATGCGTTTTACCTTGGATTTGCGATCGGGATTGCACCGGTCGTCGGTTACCAGTATGGAGCCGGAAACCGGAGGGAGCTACGGAAAATATACCGGATTTCTTTCTTATTTACAGTCATCTCTTCGATAGCAATGACGGCAGCCTCCATTATACTGGCTACGCCGATCGTATCCGTGTTCACGAAGGAACCGGAGACATATGCTCTGGCAGACGCCGGATTTAAAATCTTTGCGGTGAATTTTCTGTTCAGTGGTGTGAATCTGGTCTCCTCCGGATTTTTTACGGCGCTCTCAAATGGAAAGGCATCTGCATGGATTTCATTTACGCGGACATTATTATTTATGGTAGGATTTTTGCTGATCCTTCCGCAAATCTTTGGCGTGACAGGAGCCTGGGTCGCGATTCCGGCAGCGGAATTAGCGACGCTGTTCCTTAGTATGTGGCTGCACCGGAAGTATTTTTGGAAGCCGGGGGAGCAGAACTATATTACTGAGTAGATGTGTCTGCGAATCCACATGGGGTTTGCAACGACAGGATTTTGCTGATGAGATTCATTTCTGCAATGTTACTGGTTGGCACAAAAAAGAGATAAAACAGGAAATAGAATTTGTTTTGCGGGGAATGTGGATAGAAGGCTATAAATGAGCAGATGATAGGAAAATATACAAAAATCAAGAAAAATAATAGAAAGGAAGAAGCGAATATGTGTACAGCAGCAACCTACAAAAGTGCAGATTTTTATATGGGCAGGACGCTCGATTATGAATTTTCCTATGGCGAGGAGATCACGGTCATGCCGAGAAGGTATCCGCTTGCATTTCGGCATGGAGGAAAGACGGAGTCGCATTATGCGATCATTGGCATGGCACACGTCGCAGATGATTATCCGCTCTACTATGATGCGGTTAATGAAAAAGGGCTCGGTATGGCAGGACTGAATTTTGTCGGAAATGCAGTTTATGCAGAGCCGGAAGAAGGAAAGCAGAATGTCGCGCAGTATGAATTTATCCCATGGCTGCTCAGTCAGTGCGCGACGCTTGATGAGGCAAGAAGCAGGCTTTCTAAGATGAATCTGACCGGTACGCCATTTTCCGGACAGCTTCCGAGTGCGCAGCTGCACTGGATCATCGCAGATGCGACCGGCGCGATCGTAGTCGAATCGATGGCAGATGGTCTCCATATTTATGAAAATCCGACAGGGGTACTCACGAACAATCCGCCGTTTTTGCAGCAGCTCTTTGCATTGAACAATTACATGCATTTATCTGCAAAGCAGCCGGAGAATGCATTTTCCGAAGAAATTCCGCTGATGACCTACAGCCGCGGTATGGGTGCGCTCGGGCTGCCGGGCGACCTTTCTTCCATGTCACGATTTGCACGGGTCGCGTTTACGAGAGCACATTCCGTCTCCGGACCGTCAGAGGAGGAGAGTGTGGGACAGTTTTTCCATATTTTGGGCTCGGTCGATCAGCAGCGTGGCTGCTGTGAGGTCGCGGATGGAAAGTATGAGATCACGATCTATACGTCCTGCTGGAATGCGGCAAAAGGTATTTACTACTATACGACGTACACGAATCATCAGATCACGGCAGTGGATATGCACCGGGAGGATCTGGACAGTAAGGTACTTGCCCGCTATCCGATGCTGGAGAAAGAGGAGTTCCGGTGGCAGAACAGATAGTAGATAATTATAAGAGCAGGAAGACGGAGTTTTGTCGCAACATACGGATAGGAATGGACAAAAATTCGCTTGACGGAACCCGAGACGCCCGTGTATTCTTTAGATAGAAGTGCAGTGCTGCATGGTTGCGAAGTGGCTGCTGGAGCCTGCATCAGAATACTGCGAGGAGGAACAGAAGATGGAGAAATCAACGGTTTATTTTACTGATTTTCGCTGTCCGGTCGGGACAAGCCAGCTGGATAAGCTGAAAAAGCTGTGTGTTGCAGCGGGAATCAAGAACATCGACATGGATGGAAAGTTTGTTGCGATCAAGATGCATTTTGGGGAGCTTGGCAATCTGGCTTTTTTGCGTCCGAACTATGCGAAAGCGGTAGCAGATCTGTGTAAGGAGCAGGGTGGTATGCCATTTCTGACTGACTGTAATACGCTTTACCCGGGAAGCAGAAAGAATGCGCTGGAGCATTTGGAGTGTGCGAACCTGAACGGATTCAACAGTATTTCCACCGGATGTCAGATTCTGATCGGAGACGGACTGCGCGGAACGGATGAGATCGAGGTACCGGTCGTAAACGGTGAGTACTGCAAGACGGCGCTGATCGGACATGCGATCATGGACGCGGATATTTTTATCAGTCTGACCCATTTTAAGGGCCATGAGGCGACCGGCTTTGGCGGTGCCCTGAAGAATATTGGTATGGGCTGCGGAAGCCGTGCCGGAAAGATGCAGCAGCACGCGAGCGGAAAGCCGGCGATTCATGAGGAGCTGTGCCGCGGCTGTCATCGTTGCGCAAAGGAGTGCGGAAGCGATGCAATCTATTACGTCGATAAAAAAGCAGTCATTGATTATGACAAGTGCAAGGGTTGCGGACGTTGTATCGGAGCCTGCAGTTTTGACGCGGTATACAATCCGAACAGCAGTGCAAATGAACTGCTCGACCGCAAGATGGCGGAGTATGCACAGGCTGTCTGTCATGGTCGTCCGTGCTTCCATGTAGCACTGGTACAGGATATCAGCCCGAACTGCGACTGTCACGGTGAGAACGATGCGCCGATCCTTCCGGATATCGGAATGTTTGCAAGCTTCGATCCGGTAGCACTGGATCAGGCGTGTGCAGATGCATGCCTGGATGCGACCCCGATCTCAAACAGCCAGCTGGGTGAGCACCTTGCAAGACCGGACTGGCACTGCCATCATGACCATTTCAAGGATTCGAACCCGAACATTGAGTGGGAGGCGACTCTGGATCAGGCAGAGAAGATCGGACTTGGTACGCGGGAGTATGAGCTGAAGCGCGTGAAGTAAAAAAGAAATCATTCTTAAAAAGAGGACTGCCCTGCGGTGTGAACTGCCTGCCGGGCAGAACCGGAGCGGGTACTATAGAAGAAAATGGGAAAAAGGAGCAGGAACGATGCGCTTACATTCATTAAACTTACAGGACATTTCCATTCAGGATCCGTTCTGGTCGAAGCACGTCGATCTGGTGCGGAATGCGATCATTCCGTATCAGTGGGAGGCGATGAATGACCGGATTCCGGATGCAGAGTCCAGCCACTGTCTGGAGAATTTCAAGATTGCGGCAGGACGCGAAAAGGGCGAGTTTTACGGGGCAGTTTTTCAGGATACAGATGTGGCGAAGTGGCTCGAGGCAGTCGGTTTTTCACTGGCCTGCTATCCGGATGCGGCGCTTGAGGCGACGGCCGATGAGGTCATTGATCTGATCGCAGATGCACAGTGCGATGACGGTTATATCAATACTTATTTTACGATTAAGGAGCCTGATAAACGCTGGACGGATCTGTGTGAGGGGCATGAGCTCTACACGGCAGGTCATCTGATGGAGGCGGCAGTTGCCTACTATGAGGGAACCGGGAAGCGGAAAATGCTGGACTGTCTATGCCGGTTCGCGGATCTGATCTGTGACACGTTCGGAGCGGAGGAAGGCAAGATTCACGGCTATCCGGGCCATGAAGAGGTCGAGATCGGACTGATCAAGCTGGCGCGTGTGACCGGCAATCAGAAATACCGCGATCAGGCGAAGTATTTTATCGACGCTAGAGGCGTGGGTGAGAATTATTTCATGAAAGAAATGAGCCGTCCGGATTATAAAATGATCTTTCCGGAATTTGCAGATTATACACCGGCGTATTCCCAGTCGGACAAGCCGGTGCGGGAGCAGACGACGGCGGAAGGACATGCGGTGCGTGCGGTCTATCTGTACTGCGCGATGGCAGATCTGGCAGAGGCATATCAGGATGAGGGACTGCTGAAGGCGTGCAGAACGCTCTGGAATAATATCGTACAGAAGCGTATGTACCTGACCGGTGGTATCGGTTCCTCAGGACATCTGGAGCGCTTCACTGTCGATTATGATCTGCCAAATGAGTACAACTATTCCGAGAGCTGCGCGTCGATCGGACTTGCACTGTTCGGACTGCGTATGAACCAGATCACCGGCGAGAGCCGGTATATGGATGTTGTAGAGCGTGCACTGTATAATACGGTACTGGCCGGAATCGCCTTAGACGGAAAGAGCTTCTTTTATGTAAATCCGCTTGAAGTGTGGCCGGTTGCCTGCATGGACGGTACGTCGAAGAAGCATGTGAAACCGATCCGTCAGAAATGGTTCGGAGTGGCCTGCTGCCCGCCGAATATTGCCAGAACGCTGGCTTCGCTCGGGCAGTATGTCTACGCGGAGAATCCGGAGAAAAGGGAGCTTTATGTAAATCTGTTTGTTTCCAATGAGACAACGCTTCACTGGGGAAATACTCTGGTTTCGATAAAGATGCAGACGGAGTTCCCGTGGATCAATGCGTATTCCCTGGAGGTTGACCAGGTGCCGGAGGGCGGCATGGATCTGCTGCTTCGCGTACCGGATTATGCAAAAGATTATCAGGTGCGGGTAAGTGAGGTAAATGGAACTGTCCGTATGGTGACAGAGGTGACGGAAAAGGGCTATTGCCGTGTTCATCTGGATGAGGCTGCGCAGGTGCAGGTAACCTTTGTCGCACCGGCAAAATTTGTTTATGCCAATCCACAGGTGCGGGCAGACTCCGGAAAGACGGCGATTGTACGCGGACCGCTTGTATACTGCTTAGAGGAAATCGACAATGGAGAGAATCTTCCGGCGATCTTTGTGGATACCGATGTGTCGCTTACCGAGGAGCCATCGAATCTGTTTGGCGGCATTGTGACGGTGAAGGCAAAGGGAAAGAAGATCGTAGAGTCATCCGTCGCAGACAGTCTCTACGGAGGAGAAAAGCCAGAGCTTCAGGATGTCGATCTGACGTTGATCCCGTATCCGTACTGGAACAACCGGGGCGAAGGTGAGATGCTCGTATGGATGAAAGAGCTGCACCCGTAACATCATTATTATCGTAACATCATTATAGAAAACTGTGCGCAGTCAGAGTTTGTGATTTGCCCGTTGTCAGTTGGTCAGGGGGCGGGGACAATTCTGGCTGCGCCTTTGCGTTACTTTACAGGAGATTGGGATGGGGCGAAATCGGAAGAAATCAGGTGAATAACTTACCTGAATTTCCATCTGCGACATTAGAAAAACTTGACGTAGCCCGCTACGCCTGCAGATATTTTCCTCGTTTTTCGCACTCTGATGAACAGTCTTAAATGCATTATTTACGAGGATCGCTATAGGATCTATGGATGAAACGGAGCATATGGCTTCGAAATTGCAGAAGAAGGAGTTTGACCAAAAGAAGATGAATCAGAAAAAATCTATGGATATGCTTCATGGTTCGCTGTGGAACAAGCTGCTGCTGTTCGCACTGCCGCTGGCGGCAAGCAGTATTTTGCAGCAACTGTTCAACTCGGTGGATACGGCGGTTGTTGGAAGATTTGCGAGCAGTCAGGCACTGGCTGCGGTCGGGAGCAATGGCTCGCTGATTTCGCTGATGATCAACCTGTTTATCGGAATTTCACTTGGTGCGAACGTCATAGTGGCCCGCTATATCGGACAGGGAACGACGGAACGTGTGAGCACGGCGGTACATACGGCGATTGTGGTGGCAGTGCTCAGCGGCTTTTTCGTCCTTATTTTCGGGCAGTTTATCGCAGCGCCGGTATTGCTTCTGATGGGGACGCCGGAGGACGTGATCGACCTTGCGGTGCTGTATCTGCGGATTTATCTGCTTGGGATGCCGTTTATCATGCTGTATGATTTCGGTGCATCGATCCTGCGCAGTATCGGGGACAGCCAGAGACCGCTGTACAGTCTGATCGCAGCGGGCATTGTCAATACGGTCCTGAATCTGATTCTGGTCATTGTATTTCACCTCGGTGTGGCAGGTGTGGCGATCGCCACGGTAGTCTCTAACATTGTCAGCTCGGGCATTGTGATGTTTATTTTGTTTCATGAACCAGGAGTGATCCGGGTCGAGCTGCGCAAGCTTGCAGTGAGCAGGAAAGAACTGAAGGAAATGCTGAAGATCGGTATTCCTGCAGGACTGCAGGGAATGGTATTTTCGCTTGCAAACGTCTGCATCCAGAGTACGATCAACAGCTTCGGGTCAAATGCGGTCGCCGGATCGGCAGCGGCTTTGAACTTTGAGTTTTTCTCCTACTTTATGGTCAATGCGTTTGCCCAGGCGACGGTTACCTTCACAAGTCAGAACTACGGAGCCGGGGAGCATGAAAGATGCCGGAAGATTTTTCGCACAGCTATGCTGCTTTCCATGGTTTCCTGTGGCTGTCTCTCTATGATTTTTGTGCTTGGAAGGGATTTTTTCCTTCGCCTGTATACGACGGATACAGCAGTACTGGGCTTTGCGATGCAACGTCTGACAATTGTGACGACGCTGGAGCTTCTGACCTCGACTTATGAGATCAGCGCAGGTGCGATGCGTGGAAGGGGGCACTCTCTGCTTCCGGCAGTCATCACCGTCTTTGGTTCCTGCGTGCTGCGGCTGATCTGGATCTCGACGGCCTGCAGGCAGGTACATGAGTTCTGGATGCTGATGATTATTTACCCGATTTCGTGGGTGGTGACCGGAACCGCAATGATCATTGCTTATGCGAGAATGGAGCGGAAGGAGAAATTGGCAGCCTGACCGCAATATATTTAGAAAAATAAAAGCGAAGCAATTCGGATGTGATGATGTACCGAATTGTTTCGCTTTTCTATTTACGTCTATACTTTTACGTTATCATGGCAGCGAGATTTTTCAGAAAAGATTGTGAATACATGCGTTCTAGTGTCGTTCTGCGTGTGTTCCACGGATCACTTCTATTTCCCGCGCTTCGAGCATCTGACAGATGGCAGTAATCCGCGGGCATTCGTTTCCGCTTTTGTTCAGCCGACAGACGCCGACGTGGACAGTCTGGATTCCTTCATGGACGAGCCGGTCGATTTTTTCCTGAATTCCCTTGTCGTCCTGTGGTTCTGTCTCAGTTATGCTGCGGCAGCCGTTACAGGTCATCATCGCGGCCAGAACGGTATCTTCCGGATAGTCTTTGAAAAAGGCTGTGCGGTTCTGGAAGGCCGAGAGACAGCTGACTCTGGCACAGACCTTATTAGAGTGGAGACAGGTGAGTGTTGCGATTTTTTTCATAGTGGGAGTCCTCCTCTTTATACAGAAGCCCCGGCCCAGTGTGCCGGAAAGTACAGGATGTGCAGATGCCCCTGCGAGTCCTTTATGACTTCTGCATCAACCTCATAGATTTCTTTGATACGTTCCTGTGTGAGCATTTCCTCGGGTGTGCCGAAGCCAACGATATGGCCGTCCTTCATGACAAAGAGTCTGTCACAGTACATTGCTGCGATGTTCAGGTCATGGATCGCCGAGATGACGGTCAGATCAAGGCTTTTTACGATATCCATCAACTGCAGCTGATACTTGATATCGAGGTGGTTCGTCGGTTCGTCAAGGATCAGGCACGGCGTCTGTTGCGTAAGCGCGCGGGCCAGAATGATCCGTTGCTGTTCGCCGCCAGATAAGGTGGAGAAGGAGCGGTTCTCGAAGTCTTCCATATTTACTTTTTTTAATGCCTCATGGACGAGACGGTAATCTTCGGCATTGTCGCGCTCCAGTGTGCGTTTGTGCGGTGCGCGGCCCATCATGACGACCTCCTGTACGGAAAACTCAAAGTTGTAGTAATTGTGCTGTGCCACAACAGCCACTTTTTTTGCAGATTCTTTTACGGCATAATCCTTCAGTTTTTTTCCATCCAGCTCGATCAGTCCGGCATTTGGCTCAAGTACCCGGTAAATGCATTTCAGCAGAGTACTTTTTCCGCTTCCGTTCGGTCCGATGATGCCGATAAATTCCCGGTCGCCTACATTCAGATCGACGCCCTTTAAAATTTTTGTGTCACCGAACTGGACACAGAGCTGTTCTACGTCAATTTTCATTCCTTTGCACCCCCAAAGCCATAGCGTCTGCGTACCATCAGGTAAATGAAGCACGGAGCACCGATCATCGAGGTCAGGATGCCGACCGGAAGCTCCATACCGGGGATGATGACACGGCACAGTACATCTGCCCAGATTAGGAAAATGCCGCCGACCAGTGCGCAGATCGGCAGGAGCTTTTTATGATCGGTGCCGAAGAGCATACGGACAAGATGCGGGATGATCAGTCCGACAAATCCGATCGTTCCGGATGAGTATACGACAAATCCGACGACTGCGGCAGAGACGAGCAGATAGAGCTGGCGCAGCCGATGCAGATCCGTGCCCAGGGTGATCGAGACTTCATCGCCGAGCAGCATCAGGTTCAGGTTTCGATACTGACTCCAGAAAAATAAAAAGGCAAGGATGACAATCGGGAAAAGTACACGCAGATTTTCCCATGAAGCGCCTGCGAAGCTGCCCATCAGCCAGTAGCTCACATCCTTGATACCATCACGGTCATGCGCAAAGTAGACGATGAAGCTCGAAAAGGCACTGCAGATGGAGCTGAGCGCCATACCTGCCAGGAGCAGCTTGACCGAAGTGGCGCGACCGCCTAAGTTGGCGATGCCGACGACGGCAAGTGAGATGCAGAATGCACCGAGGAAGGCCATGACACCGACATAGTTGGAACCGAACATGGTTCCGATGCCCATGAGGATTGCAACCGTAGCGCCAAGGGACGCACCGGAGGAAATGCCGAGCGTGTAAGGCTCTGCGAGCGGGTTTTTGACGACAGCCTGCATGATGACACCGCAGATGGCAAGGCCGATGCCTACACTCATCGAGAGTAGCAGGCGGGGAAGGCGGATGATCCAGACGACATCCCGGATTTTTCCGCTTCCGTATACGGAAGCATCGCCGATTCCTGCCAGCTTATACAAGATGACTCCGTACACATCCCGGAGTGGAATGCGCACGGAGCCAAAGGTAACTGCCAGCAGGAGAGAAAAGATAAGTACAACAAGCAGCACAAGCGATGTGGTAATATACAGTGGCCTGCTCTTGAACAGGCCGTTCTCTCCATTTCTCATAGCCGTACTCCCGTAAACTATTCTGTGTAGAGATCCGGGTACAGACCCTTGCCTATTGCATTCAGTCCGCGGATTGTGCGGATGCCGCTGGTATAGACATCACTTAAGTCAAGCGGGAATACGCGATTGTTCTGAACGGCAGAAAGGCTTGCATAGGCTTCATCTGCCATGAAATTAGCGACCTTTTCATCATCGCCGATGATAAAGAGGACATCCGGATCCGCATTCAGCAGATCCTCTGCGCCGATGTCGCTCGGAAGATCCATGAGTTCGCCGCCCATCTGTGCGACCATATCACCGACGAGCATGGTTTTGTCATAGCTCCAGATGGAATCCTTCATGAATTCTACGACAACGACCTTCTGCGGCTCCTGGTCTGCGACGGCTGCCTTGACACGTGCGACCTCATCCTTGATCTCATTTACGATTTCCTCAGCTTTATCCTGTACGTCGAAGATCTCACCGAGGGTCAGGATGTCGGTGTACTCATTTTCTACAGTACGGTATTCGCTGATGTCATTGGAGTTCAGTGCGATGTAGGTGTTGACGCCATTCTCATGCCAGTAGTCAACATCGCCGATGGTCTTATCGGAGAAGGAAGACTTCCAGCCGAGGATGAAGTCCGGCTCCAGCATGATTGCGGCTTCCTTGCTCATAGCCGCATTCGAATCGGTAAAGTCATTGAATTCTTTTCCGGCGATCATCTTGTCAAATTCATCCTTCAGCTCCGGCAGGATGGAGTTCTCATCCATGCCGACCGCACTAATGACACGGTCACCAAGGCCGAGTGCCAGCATTGACTCAAGGGAATTGCTCCAGAAAGTGATGACACGCTCCGGTGCCTTCTCAAATGTCTCCTCTACTGGCTCTTTTTCGTAATTGAAGTTAGAAATGGTGAGCGGGTATTCGGTCTTTTTACCGGTTTCGGAAGCAGCTTCAGAGGTTGCTTCCGTGACAGCTTCCGAAGCCGCCTCAGAAGCTGCTTCCGTGACAGCCTCCGATGCTGCATCAGTAGCCAGTTCGGTTTCAGCGGCAAAACTCATGGTAGCCGGTGAAATTGCCATGCATCCTGCAAGAAGTGCGCAAATCAGTTTCTTTTTCATTTTCTTATCCTCCTGTATATACGGCATTTTGCCATTTTTCAGACCATTTGGTCTGAGGTACATTCCCGCAGGCAACGAACCAGGTTGCCATGCGATGCAGTGAGGTCTTTCCTTATTTCACAGATGTTCTGACATAAAAAAAGACGCGCCTGCATGCACGTCGCGTTGTTCCAAAGATAGCATTGGGATCAGCTTTGACGGGAAGCATTCCAAAAATCAATGAGCAGGTTTCCTGACTCCACCGCCTGTGTCGTCCTTCTCACAGTAGCTGCAATGGACAATTGTCGGCACATGGCTTATGGTGATTACAGTGACCCGATCGTGCAGGAATTTCACCTGACTTCCCTTTTATTCTGAAATTCAGAATCACTCGTTGATAATTATGATTTTTGATTATATACGATCGTTTTATTCGTGTCAACGTATAATTAGTGAAACTGCATAAAAATGCAATTTATACCTATAGGGGTTTATGTATTTTTTCTAAAGGAAAAGGAATGCAACCGGATTTGCTCCTGTTGAGATAGCAAAACGGTGACTTGACAGAAGCTGGCAGAGCAGGCACAATAATAGGTAAAACAGTTAAGAAAACGGCTGGCAGATCCGGAAGGAGCTGGATGTGCTGCGCAAGACGGAACCGATCGATAAGGAGACGTTTGGATCTGCCGCACTGGCAGCAAGACTTGTGTCCATGAATGAGGAAGAGGAGATCGAAGGCATTACTTTTGTCGGACTTTGCACGGATATCTGCGTAATTTCCAATGCTCTGCTGGCCAAGGCATATCTGCCGGAGACGCCGGTTTATGTAGATGCGGCCTGCTGTGCGGGTGTCACGCCAAAGAGTCATGAGACCAGCCTGCAGGCCATGAAGATGTGCCAGATTCATATATCAGATGTGAAATGACTCCCACCTCTGTAGG
>OLQE01000592.1_pt1 | contig 26547 bp, 25 predicted proteins | sample 1643161 | NCBI WGS metagenome assembly OLQE01 (sample SAMEA3136650, study PRJEB25190) | human gut metagenome | reverse complement strand
GCGCTCTGCTGAGCTTCTGCTGCTTCACCTTCATCTGGAACCTGAAAGGTGATCTACGCAACAAGATTCAGGCTTGGAAAGAAGGCAACGGTCCTTCCGAATATGAATTAAATAAATAAACCACATACATACTTGACATTATATTTGATCGCTAGGTGAAAACAAAGGGCATACCCCGTGAGGTAAAAACTTCTCACGGGGTATGCCCCTCTTTTAACTATTTCCTCCGCTGGCGTTCCAGAAAATGGATGAAAAAAACATTAAAAAAAGTATTTTTTGAATGAAATTCCTCTTGTCAATCGTATTACTGTTGAAAAGAAAAAGTAAAGCACAACCTGATGACGCATCTAATGCGCCGGGAAGGAGGAAGTTATGAAAAAATTACCAATTATCTTAACAGCCGCAGTAATCACAACGGTTCTCGGCGGAACCGCGGCTCTTGCGGCCGGAAACAACAGCCGGAACGCATACGGATCCGAAAATCAGAAGACACCCGTATATTCCTGTACTTACTGTGAGGATTCTTCTCACTGCTTTACCGATGCGGACGGAGATGGAATCTGCGATCATTTTACCGGTTCCACCAGTCAAGGCACTTCTATAACTTCAAGCAGCGCCGCGGCAGGCAATGGCTGTGACCATCATTCGCAATCCTTTGCATGTCCTGCATGGCAGCATCACACAGAAAACAGTTGTCACTCTGACGGCGGGTACGGACATCGATATCATCATTGAGGGTAGGGAAAACCAGACATGCGAAGTGAGGAAGAGGCAAACAGAGCTATCGAGCGGTACGCAGATACCGTCCGGCGGATCTGCATGGTACATCTGAAAAATTATGCGGATACGGAACACAGTGAACTGCTGGACGCCGTTCTTTCTCTGCCGGAAAAATATAAAAATGTTGTATACCTCTATTATTATGAAGAATATTCCGCTGCGGAGATCAGCAGGATCCTGAAGAAGAACGTAAACACTGTCTACACGCTGCTCACACGCGCCAGACATCTTCTGAAACAAGAACTGGAGGGATGGACTGACAATGAATGAAACATGGAAAAACACGTTCGACCAGATCCACGCAGAACAGGAACTGAAAGAACATACCCGGAAGTATCTGAATGAAAAAACATACCGGCCACACGCCCGGCATGTCTCCCACATGCGCCGTCTTGCCGCTGCTTCCGTCCTCTGCCTGTTTCTCTGCGCTGCAGGCGTATGCTATCTCTTTTTTACTCCTGTGACCTATATCAGCGTTGACATCAATCCGTCTCTGGAACTTGGACTGAACTGCTTCCGCCGGATCATATCCGTGGAAGGCTACAACGACAACGGAGATTCCCTTGCAGACGCCCTTGACCTCAAATATCTGGATTACATGGATGCCCTGGACCACATCCTGAAAAGTGACACGATCGAGACGCTTCTGGCCGGGGACGACGTACTTTCTCTGACTGTCGCCGGAGAATCGGAAACACAGAATCAGGAAGTGCTCCAGGATGTGGAAGCGTCTGTATCCGACTATTCCAACGTTCACTGCCATTCGGGCAATATCGAGAAAGTACACGAGGCGCATTCCTGCGGCATGTCTTTCGGAAAGTATCAGGCGTTCCAAATCTTACAGGAACTGGATCCCTCTGTGACTCCCGAAGACGTACAGGATCTCTCCATGCGTGAGATCTGGAACCGGATCCGGCAGCTTTCCGGTGATTCGTCGGATTCTTCCGATACCTCCGGGACAGAAAACACTTCCGGCTCAAACGGCTGCTCCGACGTCCCGGCAGAATCAGACGACGACTGCAGTTTCAGCGATTCCCAGATGAGGAACGGCGCGGGTAATTCCAATGCAGGAAACTCCGGCAGCGGACATCATCACAGGGAACACCATGAGTCATAAACTCCGGATACCGATCATTTTCATTCGGAAAACGGTTGCAGATTTCGTTTGTTTCTTTTCTTCCCGTCCATGAATTTTCTGTCCCCAGATGATAGGGACAGATATCTCTGCATTTGTGGCAGTAAATATTCCAGAACTTTGTTTTCTGATCATCACCAAATGCATATTCCCAGCAGACCGTCTGCTCCATTTCAGAATTCTCCAGTGCGTGTACCGGACAGATCTCTACACAACGACCGCATAAATCACAGATCGATTCCTTTCTTTCATCCGGTTCTAACTCCTGTTCACACAGAACAGCGCCCAGCCAGACCATACTGCCAAATTCCGGAGTGATCAAAAGCGAATGTCTTCCAATCGTTCCAAGCCCTGCAGCCTGAGCCGCATGCTTTAGGGAGACTACAGAACGCCACCTTCCTGTTGTCTCATCCCACTGACTTTCCTTGACAGGGATTGGAACACATACAATACAGAAACTATCTTGAAGAACAGGGAATGGACGAAACGCAAATTGACGAATACAGTTCCTTACCGCTGGTCATCATCGATTACAATGCGGACAGAGAAAGTCCTTTTTTCAATACTTGTAACTTTAATGCCGGCAGAGCCGCATTATGGGAACATGCCATGGGCTGATCGATTATGAGTAATCGTCCAAAGTCGCTATTTTACAAAAAAAGTCGCAGAATTCCATGGAAACTTTTTTTCACTCCTGTAAAATAAAAGAAAAAACATACAGGAGGTATCTGCGTATGTCATTGATTGAAACCATCTGTCTGGATCAGATCATCCCGCGGGACGCCGTGGTGCAGGAACACCGGGTAACCAGGAGGAGCGGCTGTTTTTCCGGTTTGGCCTGCTGCCCCGCTTTAAGACCAGGATCTGTCTGGACTTAAGTCTTCTGGATAACCGGACCATTTACACCAACCGCACACCGGGTCTGCTGAAGCTGGTTGTACACGGCCAGAGAACGGAACGCAGCCAGGTGGAACGCTTTGAACTCGGCGTGAAAAGTACATTCCATGACGTAAGGATCCGGATGGAAAATTTTTATCTCAGCGATGCGGAGCCGGAAACTTATCCCACACCGGATCGGAAACTGGTGGACGAATTCGGACAGTGGAAAAACCTTTCATGGCCCGGAAAAATTACCAGTCTCGACGAACTCCGGAAAACCATGGACCAGAATCTCGGTCCTGCCGCTTACCCATTCCGTTCCTGGAACCGCTGGGGCGGAGATTCCAACCGAAAACTGAAAAACGGAACAGGATTTTTTTCCACCTTTAAAACGCCAGACGGCCTTTTCCGGATGTTCTCTCGGAAGAGTATGCGGAAAATTCCAGGATCTATGCCAAAGGGCTGGAAAACTGGAAAGACGACCCATGGCTGATCGGCTATTTTCTTCGCAACGAGCCGGAATTTAACTTTGTGGAGAACCTAAAGATCGCGGATGAAGTGCTTCGCAATCCGGCGGATACCTGCTGCCGCCGCGGACTGATTGGCTTTTTACAGGAGAAATACCAGCAGATTGAAACCTTAAACAATTCCTGGGGCAGTTCTTTTGACAGTTTTGACGCACTGCAAAATCCGATAGAAAAATGTTCCGAGGAATATCCGGGATCTTTCGATGATATCCGGGAGTATTCCCGTTTTCTGGTGCGGGAATATATCCGCATTCCATCGGAAGCCTGCCGCAAAACAGACCGGAATCATCTGAATCTCGGACTCCGGTGGTCGAAAGCGGATAACCCGGATATGATGGTCGGCTGGGAATATTTTGACGTATTCTCCATCAACTGTTATGATTTCGATCCCTCGACAGATATGGATTTTGTGAAAAACGCGGGCGTCGATCTGCCGATCCTGCTGGGAGAATATCACTGCGGCGCGCTGGACCGCGGTCTTCCTGCCACTGGTCTGAAAGGCGTGGAAAATCAAACCGAACGGGCGAAAATGTGGCGGTATTATGTGGAGCATGCGGCAGCCCATCCCTATGGCGTCGGCGCCCACTGGTTCCAGTATAACGATCAATTCTGCCTGGGAAGATTTGACGGGGAAAATTATCAGATCGGAATGGTGGACGTATGTATGCAGCCGTATCCGGAACTGATGGAAGCAGTGAAGAAATCTTCGGAGGCACTGTATGCAGTGAAAAACGGCGAACAGGAACCATTTGACGAGGAACCTGTCTCCATTCCAATGATAGGATATTAAATTTTTACAACAGACAGTCAAAAACGATCCGGTCAGGCGATACGTATATACGTTGCCTGACCGGATCAGTTTCCAAGTTAAACATTTTTCCTTATCTTCCGATACACCTTGTCCGTTTCCTCCCAGTCTTCCCGGCTGGCAGTTCCGCCGTAGCGGGCTTTCCGGTAGAGTTCCGTCAGCTTTTCCACCGCTTCTTCTGTGTCTGAGAGCGACTTTTCTTTCCATTTTCCTGCAATTTCGCCGCTCGTCTCTCCGGGGGCAGGTTCCTGGCCGCTGCTTCGATAAAGCTTCAGAAACTTCCGGTATCTCTCCCGGATCAGCCTTACATATCTTGCATCCCTGTTTTTTTTCTTTGTCTCACCGGGCGGATGCTCCAAAAAACGGACCGTATCTTCCTTTTCCACTCCCGCTTTCTTTTCTATCGGCTGTTTTCTCATCAGCCAGCGGAAAAAGAGGACAAGAACCACAATCAGTACAGCCGCGCCCACTGCCATCAGGATCGTCGGTCCGATCTGGTTTCCTGAGGATTCTATCACCGGAGGCGCTGCCCCCTGATCCTGCCCCTGGAATCCCTCCATGACTGAATTCAGAGCCGCATGATCCAGCCCTGCTCTCTGCAGCAGCCAACACAGACCGTATAAGATTCCTGCGACCACAGAACCAATCGCTGTACTGACCGCCAGAAAAAGAGGCACGATCAAATACTCATACACCGCTCCCAGAAACGCTGCGCATCCCTGCAAGATTTCCTGATTGCTGAGCATCCACGCCGCCGCTGCCAGAATCCCGACCGTCAGGAAGTTCCTGACCTGAAATTCTCGCTGCCTACGGATCTTTTCCTCATGGCGCAGGGAGCGCAGCAGAAGAAACGAAGCGGACAGTTCCAGGAACGCCATCGGCACCGTGGCAGATACCATTTTCTGATATTGTCCGAAAATCAGAAAAACAATCGAAAATCCCAGACAGATTTTCCAGAAAATGGACAAAAGATCCGCCTGACGGTACCAGGATAAAGAATCATCCTTTTTCCATAATTCCGCCGCCACATAAATGACTGCCGGAAGATTCAAAATCCTGTCCGCCGCCGTTCCGAACAGCAGAGGCAAAAATGCCAGAAAGATTCCCAGAAGACGCACGCCCCGAACGTTCCAATGCTTTACAGCGATTCCGAAATCGAGACACAGGACAAGAATCCACAGAATCCGGATCCCGCCTCCAACATATTCCGCAGCAAAGCCCGCGAACGCATAATAAAAGGACAGATCCGTCAGCATTTTCAGTGTATACAGTAAAATCATCCCGGTCACCTGTCCTTTCTTTCCATTTCTTCGCACTCTGTCATTGCCGAAAGAATCAGAAGGTTTCCCTGCTCTGATCTCCCCGCAGAACTGCCGTATCCTTCGACGGTTTCTTTTCCCGGAGTAAGAAACACGATTCCCCGGGACGTCTCCCCTGCCATTCGTTCCCGCTCCTCCGCCTCCCGGATCAAGCGTTCCATGGAATCTGCCGCTTTTGCCATCCCTCTTCCCAGACATTCCAGAACCGTCAGAAAATGCACCTCGCCAAGCCCTTCTCCCACGTCAGCATCCACATTGAGCCCGCCTGCCTGCACGGCGTTTGTCCGAAATCGATACGGGATCCTTTGCTTTTCCAGCGCCGCACATACGGTCCTCGCTGCCGAAAAGCACCATTCCGCCCGCTCCTCCGTAAGCATGGGAGAATCCAGATTGAGAAGAACCGTGACCGAAGCCTCCGTCGTATAATCATACTGATTCACCATCCAGCCGCCCCGACGTGCGCTCTGTTTCCATGAAATCATTTTCATCGGCTCCCGTCCTGTATATTCCCGAAATCCCACCGTCAGAACCGGATCTTCATACAGGAACCTCCGCACAGAGAGATCTCCCAGAAAACTTCCCATCACCTGAGAAATCTCCGGTTCACTGATTTCCCTGGGCGCCACAACGATTTCCCGGTACTGCTCCATGGTTCTTGTCTTTTCTCTCAGTCCCAAAAAATCTCCTCCGGCAAGCTCCGGATGGCCAAGGACGTATCTCCCCCGCTCCCGGACAGCCACCGGAATGCGAAACTGAACTTCCTGATAAGCCCTCAGATCCGCAGTTCCCGTAAAGAGCGCCCCGCCCCGCACGGCATCTCCGGAAATATGCGCATCCTGCTGCAGCACATGGATCGGCTCCCGAAAAAATTCTTCCACTTTCACGAAAGGCACGTAATGGCTGCTCATGTTCCTGACGGACACCACGACGTCAAAGGGATCCTCCGGATCCACGATCTTCCGTTCCGGCCAGTAATCACTGCGGAGCATCTTCAGACTGCATTGAAATACCCGCATCTGGACTGCCAGCGCAAGAAGGAGCAGCAGGATCAGAAATAAGATCGTCATACATTCTCCAACGGTACCGGAATCTTTTCCAGCATTTTTATAAAATAGTCCAGAGCCGCTGCAGTCCTGCCCTGATTGCCCTCCGCAACCCGATGTGCCAGCACATGGGGCGCCATGGCCTTGACATCTTCCGGAATTACATAATCTCTGCCGTCAAAGGCAGCCGTTACCTGCGCCGCCTTGTACAGCGCGATGGCTCCCCTGGTGGAAACTCCATGGAGGAAATGACTGTCTCTGCGGGTTTCCTCGATGATATTCATCAGATAATCCAACACCTCATCCGGCATCCGGACCTCCGTATAAGCCTGACAGACATAATCTGTCTCTTCCTTCGTCACCACCTGGTTCAGGCCTTCGATGATCTCCACTGAAGATGCCGGCCGCTTCAGAACCTGCTTTTCCTGTTCCCGTTCCATATAACCCAGAGAAAGTTTCATAAAAAACCGGTCAATCTGCGCATCCGGAAGAGGAAAGGTTCCGTAGGATTCCAGCGGATTCTGTGTCGCCATCACCATGAACGGCTCCTGAAGAACCGTAGTAACGCCGTCCACGGTAATCTGCCGTTCCTCCATAGCCTCCAGCAGGCTGGACTGGGTCCTTGGCGTCGCACGGTTGATCTCGTCTGCAAGGATCATATTGGAAAACAGCGGACCCTGCCGGAATTGGAACTCTCCGGTCTTCTGATTGTAGAAATTGATTCCGGTCAAATCCGACGGCAGCAGATCCGGCGTGAACTGAATCCTCTGAAATCCGCCTCCGATGGTTTTGGCAAACGCACGAAGGAGCATCGTCTTTCCTGTTCCCGGAAGATCCTCCAGCAGGATATGCCCGGAACAGATAAAGCAGGTCAGAACCAGCTGGAGCACATCCTCTTTTCCGACAATGACTTTGCTGCAGTTTTCTATTACTTTCTTTCGATATTCCTGGTATTTGGATGGGATCATAGGCTTTTTCTCCATTTCTTGTTTTATTTCTATTTTGCTTTGATTTTTTTGGTATTTAAAAGATTTTAAGAGGATTTTATCACAGTTTTTATTATAACTCAATGACATTTTCGGTTATTTTTTGAGAATCATTGCTTCGCTTCTGTTTACTCACGGAATATTCAAAAATATCGACACTAAATTTAAACGATTCAGGCAGCTGAACTGTTACAAAGAATAAGCAGTAAAGTTCAGAAAATAATGCTTTTTCTCCAAAGAAATGATATAATTTATATAATCAATGTACAGCGCATCGATCGGAGGAGGAATCTGTTATGTATGAAGAAGTATTTTGGGGTGTTTTCATTGCGGTTACCATATTGGCTGTCGTCGGTCTTGTTCTGGTTGTCCTCCGGAAAAAAGGAAAGGCAAAACCCTTTCTGAACCTGGATTCTTCCGGACTGGAACTGGTCAGCGGAGACAAAAGCCTTTTTATTGCTGTCATTGTAGGCGCTGTTATGCTCAACCAATATTCTCTGCTTCTGGCAATCGCCTATGCTGCTGTTTTCCTGGCTCTGTATCTTCTGATTCTGATAAAATTCAAATAGAAGAAGGAGGTTATCAGGTTATGTGTGAAATCAGCGAAAAGTGGTTCCGGGAAGGGGAAGAACAGGGAAGAATAGAGGGCGCCCGTAAAACGGCATTGGAACTGAAGAAGATGGGGCTCCCTCTTGATAAAATCGCAAAAGCAGTCAACTTCAGTGTAGATACCGTGACGCAATGGCTGACCGAAAGCCCGTCTGTCACAAAGTAAAGACAGCGGACATGTTTATGGGATGTGTATTCTTTACACATCCCATATTTTTCAGTCTTTCTCCGCCGCAGCCGGACGCTCTCCTTTCTCAGGTTCCTGTAAAAAGAATTCTTTCACTGTTGGATGCACCACCAGAGCCGCAGCTATGATCATGGCTGCCGCGCAGTGCACTACAATTAACATCCGTGGATCGGCATAAACACACAGCACACCGCCTGCGAAATTTCCCAGAGGCGATATCGCCATTCCCGCAACCAGACCGATGCTCTGTACGCCGTTCAATATGCCGTAGCGCGCCATGCCAAGTTTCTCTTCCCCCGTAAACCAGGGAATGATCAGCACGCGGATCACACCAAACAGATAGTTGATCAGGAAAGACATCCCGATGATGCGGACGACGCCCTGATGTTTCCAGATAAAACGAAGCCCCTCCCGGAAATCCTCCCGGAAAGTCACTTTTACCCCTTTCCGTTCAATCTTCGGAATCTCCAGGAACACTTCCGTGCACGCGGAAAACAGATAGGAAATTCCATCGATCAGAAACATCAACGGCGCTCCGATCACGGTGTAAAGGATACCTCCCAGAGATTCTCCCAGCACATCAGCTCCCGTAGTCGCCGCCTGATAAGCGGAATTGGCACGGATCATATTGTCAGAAGGAACAATATCCGGAAGCACCGATTCTATCGCCGGATTGAACACAGAGGCACAGATCCCTGAAATCACTGCCGCCAACATGACCATCCAGATTTCCAGAAATCCGTTCCACGCCGCAAATGCGATAAACAATACGGAGACTCCCCGGACCACATCTCCAAAAATAATCAGTTTTTTCCGGTCGTAGCGATCCACAAAAACTCCTGCTGCAGGTCCCAGCAAAATACGCGGAACCGTCACAAGCGCCATCATCGTATCCATATCCCATTCATAGGCTTCAATCCTGGAAAATATTGCCGCCGAACACAATCCCAGGCTCAGTTTCTGCATAGTAAATCCCTGATCAGTCCTGAGTTTTTCACAACGTCTCCAATCATCCAAAATTCGTTTGTTATCATATAAGCACCCCTTTGCTGATGATAACAGTTTAACACGAACTTTTTTCTTTATCAATGCAGCCTCTCCGACCTACACTTGTACCGCTCTTTTAGTTAGTATATAATTGTATCCGAACAAACGAACACATTTGTAATTACAGGAGTGCTTTATGAATGAAATGATAATTTACGATGCTCTTGAATTTGTCAGAAATACTTTTCAGGATGATTACAGCGGTCATGATTACTTCCATACTTTGAGAGTATACAAAATGGCAATGAGAATTGCAGAACAAGAGAATGCAGATTTATTAACCGTTCGGTTAGCCGCACTATTACATGATGTTGACGACATCAAATTATCTCCTGAAACATACGAAAATAAGGACAGAGCAGTTGAGTTTTTGAGAAAGCACAGCATATCGGAGGCGATGATAAAAACGATATGCAGCATTATTGATGAAGTATCTTTTAGAGGAACAGATTCCATTACACCCAAAACAAACGAAGGAAAATGCGTGCAGGATGCCGACAGATTGGATGCTATGGGCGCTATCGGTATTGCCAGAGCTTTTACATACGGCGGAAACCATAATCGAATTATTTACGACCCCGATATAAAACCAACGGCAAACATGAATGCTGAAAAATACCAAAGACATATTTCTACAACAATCAACCATTTTTATGAAAAACTGTTCCTGCTTAAAGACTTGATGAATACAGACACAGCAAAAAAGATTGCCGAACAAAGAGAGTCTTATATGAAAACCTACCTTTCGGAATTTTTAGATGAATGGGAGGGAATTCGATAAGTTATTCCCCAACCGCTCATACGACTTCAGCCTGCCTGTCATCCTTCTCAGATGATAGGCAGGCTGAAATTTTTATTGCTGATGAGTTTTTGACTTTCTGATGCTGCTGTTTGAAAAATGGCCGAGAAAAGCAGACTTACTCCATCGCCTCATACACCCGCAGAATCTCCCCAACACTCCACGCCTGCGCAAAGCACCCCTTGGAAATCGTCGGATTTTCTCCGTCATAAATCTCCGGAAGCTGTCCAACACACCCCTCTCTCAATGCACTCTCCATCACTTCCAGCTGGCGGCGCACGGTTTCTTTCGCCTCCGCCGAATGATCATGCACTTTCAGATATGCCAGGTAATAGCCGCCCAGTGGGAAAACCCAGACCGTGCCCTGATGGTAGGCAAGATCCCGTTCCAGCTGCTCACCACCGTAATAGGGATGGAATTCTTCATCCTCCTGCGCCAATGTTCTCAGTCCGTAAGGCGTATACAGCTTCTCCCACACCGTCTGTACGACTCTTCGCTCCTGCTCCCTGGTCAGCATCGTAAAGGGCATCGAAACCGCCCAGATCTGATTGCAGCGGATCTGCCGGTCGCTCTTTGTTCCGGAAACCACATCTTTCAGATATCCTTCCTCTTCCAGCCAGAACTGCTCCGAAAAACTCTTTTTCACCTGTTCCGCCAGCGCCGCGTAATCCTCTGCTCTCCACACTGCGCTTTCCTCGCCTGCAGGTTTTCCCGACGGTTCTCCTGCCTGTTCTTCCAACATCTTCCCAGAAAACTGTTCCATGATCTTCAGCGCATTGTACCAGTAAGCGTTGATCTCCACCGGCTTACCGTGGCGCGGCGTCGGCAGGATCTCTCCCACACGGACGTCCATCCAGGTCACCTGATCCAGACCCTCACCAGCCATGATCAGACCATCGGTATCCATATGAATTCCGAATCCCGTTCCTTTCCGGTAATGTTCCACGATCCGTTCCATCACCGGCCACATTTCCCGGACAAATTCCTCATCGCCGCTCTTCTGGACGTAGAGCCACACACTGTTGATAAACAGCAGCGCTGCGTCCACGGTATTGTACATCGGTTCCTTTCCGCCCTCCGGAAAAAGGTTGGGCATCAGCCCGTCCTTCTCATAGACGGCAAAGGTACGCAGAATACTCTTCGCCGTCTCATACCGCCGAACAGAAATGCAGCATCCTGCCATTGCGATCATCGTATCCCGTCCCCAGTCCTCAAAGAACGGAAAGCCAGCCAGGATCGTGTCCGCCCCTGTGGACTCCCGGTAAGAAATAAACTGTCCGGCGCTCTTCGCCAGCATGCCTGCAACCGGATCCGAAAATCCCGCTGTCTCCTCCAGCATCCGCCGTTCCGCACACAGTTCCTTCCGGATCGGTTCATACCCTGGCAGATCCGGGCGCAGGGAATAGACCAGTTCCACCGTCCTGCTCGAGCCTGCCGGAACCTGAGCCATAAAACAATGCAGAGCAACCGTGCGTCCGCTTCCTCTCCGCCCGTCGCAGCTGTCGTATGGATAACTGCAGATTTCATAAACCGGCGGAAGTTCTTTTTCCTCCGCGTTGATCCGGTAATAGAGCTCTACATGTTCAGAGCTTACGGTTCCCATCGTCTCCTTTTCCGTGACAGGCTTCACTGAAAACTTCTGTCCCTTTTCCAGATCCTGTCCTTTTGGAACAAACTGATAACGGGGCGTGATCTCCAGGCAGCAGTTCCGGCGGCTGCGATTGTGAATCTCATAGCGCACCGCCACTGTATTTTCTCCCGGCTGCATCACCACGCTTTTGATCACCTCGGTTCCCGCCGCCTGAAACTGCCACTCGGGATAGTCCTCAAACGAAAAACGGTTCAGATTCCGGTAACCGTCTTCCGGCTCCTTCCCTTCGAAACTCTGTGTGGACAACCAGATACTCGTTTTCTCTGGCTTCGTCTCCGCTTCTGTTCCATTTTCTACGCTCTGCTCTGACGCCGTGCCTGTCTTTGATTTTTCCTCTTCCACCACCAGCTTTTCTGAAACCCGGTGTACCAGATTCCAGCGGACATTGGGTGCTTTCAGGCTTGCCATCAGCAATGCATGATCATTTCTTGTGACAGAGTTCACGCCGGTACAGGAAGAAAAACCTCCCAGCCCATTGGTCAGCAGCCAGCAGTTTTCTTCTCCCCGTTCCAGAGTTTTAAAATCATTTTTTCCGTATATAAATTTCATAAGATCCTCTCTCTTTTCTCAGAAAATGTTTAAAACAGACCTTCCGCAAACATCCTGCGCGGACTGTCACACAGATTGTAAATTATGTTCGAAAATCGTTTTCCTGGAGCCCTGTCTCTCAAACGCGTCCCAGAACGATCGCAGAAATCCCCTTCACGCAGACCGATGTTCCGCCGACAGCCTCCGGCTGTTCCCAGCAGTGACTGTCCGCACCGTTCACCAGCCAGCGCCATTCTCCTGCCGGAAGTTCCAGCATGACATCCTCCTCCGTGCTGTTATAAGCAACCAGAAGTTCCCGGAAATTTTCACCGATCTCTCCCCGGTTGTCCAGACGGAAGCTGACAAAGCCTTTTTTCTTTTCCTGCCAGAGCATTCGCTTCACCGCCTGCTCCGATTTGTCACAGAGTCCCGGAAGACGTTTGCGCAGCGCGATCAGCCCGCGGTAATACTCTACCAGATCCGCATTTTCATACGCCCGTTCCCAATCCAGGCGGTTGATGGAGAGCGGGGAACAGTAACTGTCTTCCACACCCTCCTTCGTCCTTCCGAATTCTTCCCCGGAGAGCATAAACAAGTGTCCCTGGCAGGTCATACAGATGGCAGCCGCCAGCCTGTAAACCCTCCGGAGTTTCTGGCTCTCCGTATGGTATCCCCCCTCCGGCGCCAGCGTATCCACCAGCTTGTCCCACAGGGTCAGATTGTCATGGGCGGAAACGTAAGTGATCACCTGGGACGGCGCCTTGGGCGAAAATTCTTCACTTCCGCACCATGCCGTTACCGCATGGAGGATATCTTCCTCCAATCCCTCTCCGCCATTGACAAATCCCGGTTCCTTCCGGTAAAACACATGGCCTTTGACCGCGTCGCGGGTACAGTCACAGAAGACACCGATCCTGGAATCCAACCTGCGGATATTCGCTTTGTTTGCCGGATAGCTTCCCGGTTCCATATTGGACTCCCGCGCCGACCAGGGTTCTCCGTAGATCAGCTTCTCCCCTTCCCCAAATTTCTCATCCAGAGTCCGCTGGATCCGGTTCATCAGATCCGTATCCAGCAGCCCCATCAGATCAAACCGGAAACCGTCCACATGGTATTCTTCCGCCCAGTACAGCACGGATTCCAGAATATACTTTCCGCACATGGGCCGTTCACTGGCAATATCATTTCCGCAGTCCGAGCCGTTGCACCAGGAGCCGTCCTTGTCCAGCTGCCGTTCCGCCGGATCTCATAATCATAATAGATCCTATTCAGATCTTCCGCAAAGCGTTTTTCCCAGACACCATCCTCCCCGGGAACCATTTCTTCCCGCCGGAAGCTTTCGTCTTCCCCGTTTCCTGTCCGGTAAAGATTCAGACAAACCGCCTCCGCGCCGGGGCTCCAGAGTTTAAACACGGTTTTCTCTCCGTCCAGGGACACGCCGAGATCTTTTCCTTCATAATAACTGTTTCTCACTGATGTTTCCAACATACTGCAAATTCCTTTTCTTCTTATCCTTTGACTGCTCCGGACAATCCGTCCACATAGAACCTCTGCAGGCAGAGGAACAGGATCGCAATCGGAATGGAGATCAGTACCGACCAGAACGTACTTCCCAGAACGCTGCTGGAATCAAACAGGGTCTTGAAGTTGTCCAGCCCCACCCAGTCAAACAGCACCAGATGGTTGTCAATGATACTGTAATTGGTGAACGCCATACAGATCATGAATACCAACGGCAGTACCGTCAGCGCAAAAATAAAGAACAGCGGAGGGGTCATCAGAAGTTTCTGGAGGTTCTCGTCAAAAAGTGTTTTCAGATCCTCCCTGATCCTGTCCTCTTTCCGTCCCATCTCATGAATCACTCCGCATTTAGCTTCCTGCCATGGCTTATTAAGTTTCGCTTAGTTTAGTTGTTTTTAATATATTCCTGTTTCGCCAATTCGTCAAGCTGTTTTTCGGTGTTTTTTATAACTTTTAGCAGTTGTTACAATTTTTTCTCTGCAATTTGTACATTTTGTTCTTCGAAATTTTACGAAACTATTGGGTCAGGCGCCGGATTTTTCATTGCTTCTCCGTGTAAGATAGTATATAATAATGGAAATAAGGTAACAGTTCCGCCTATGAAAAATCGCTTCGCGATGAGGCGGATGCCTGCTGTCACTATGTTTTCTTACGGTCTGCGCAGTAAATGTGCAGACCTGACTGAATATTTACGAAATAATCTTTTTTAGTTTCGAAAAGAGGAAGTGAATTTTATGACGACAATCGCCGATATCGGAAAAAAACTCGGTGTTTCCAAGAGCACCGTCTCCAAAGCTCTGAACAATGCTCCGGACATCAGCGAAACCTTACGAAAAACAATTGTGGAAACTGCCGTGGAAATGGGCTATTCCAAGCTTCGGCAGAACAAGAAAGAAGCAAAGAAAATCTGTATCCTGATTGAAAACATGGATTACACCAACGAACTGCACTTCGGCTATCATATCATCATCGGTTTCCGCCAGATGGCGGAACCTGCCGGCTACCAGGTGGATGTGCTCCCTATCGACAAGTCCATGCAGCGCGTTTCCGGATTTGATGCGTTCATGCTTCAGAATCATTATCTGGGCGCCTTCATCCTGGGTATGACACTCAACGATCCCTGGATGAAGGATCTGCAGTCCAGCCGCACTCCAGCGGTCCTGTATGACAACTATGTCCCGGAAAATCCTTCCACCTGCTATGTGGGAATTGATAACTCTGAGGGCATGAATCTCGCCGTGAAGTACCTGAAAAGGCTGGGGCACCGGAAGATCGGTTATCTGAGTACCTCCCTCGGTTCCTACATCACACAGATACGCCACCGGGCGTTCTTCAGCGCCCTGAAACAAAACGGACTGAAATCCGACCCGCGTCTGGCAGGCATTTCCTATTATGTTTCCGAATGTGTCCAGAAACACGTTCCCAAGCTATTGGAACAGGGAGTAACCGCGATCATCTGCTGCCATGACCAGATGGCGAATGCGGCGATGGTACAGTGCCGCGAGGCCGGGCACCGGGTTCCGGAGGATATCAGCATCGTCGGTTTCGATGACCTGCCCATGTGCGCCTACACGGAACCTCCGCTGACCACCGTGCGCCAGGATCAGCTGCTGCTGGGAAAATGCGGCTTCAACGCGCTGGTAAGCCTGATGAACGAAGTCCCGGTGGGAACCCTGCTGCTGCACGCAAGCCTGGTCACCAGGGATTCCTGCGGAGAAAGCAACCATTCAGCCAGCCAAACGGTTACCGGAGAAACACACTATTCCAGCAGTTCCGAGACAGAGAGCGCCTGATAACCGGATTGTTTCAACCCGGCAAAAATCCGCGGAAGGGCTTCGGGCGTGTCTTTCGCATCGGCGCTGAAACGGAGAATCGAACCGCTCCGGAGCTGATTTTTCTGCAGTACCAGTTTGACGATGGCATCCGTCCCGTAATCCTTCCAGTCCATGGAGTCAGTATTCCAGCCGATCACAGTGAATCCTGCGATCCTGGCGGCGCGCAGAAGCTGGTCACTGACTTCCCCGTAAGGCGGACGGAAAAGAAGTTTTCGCTCCGCAGCGGCTGTCTGCTGAAGCTGTATCAGCTGTTCCTTTCCCCGCTCCAGTTCTTCCCGTGCCTCCGTTTCCTTCAAAAGACTCATATCATAGCATTCATATCCCAGAAATCCCACATCACATCCCTGTTCCAGAATCCGTTCCGCCAGTTCCGTATGTTCCGCCGCCCATTTCCCTGTAACAAAAAAAGAGGCACCGCCGCCATGCTGTGCCAGAAGTTCCAGAATTTCGGATACCTGATCCGTCTCATAAGTCACCTCAAAGGTGAGCGCAATGTTCTGTTCCTTCGTCTGCACTCTGCATATCGGCAGTTCCTCTTCCAGTTCTTTTCCTGTCTGCAGCAGCCCCTCTTCCTCTGTTTTCCGGTAAAACAAAGACAATACCGCCGCCAGAATCACTGCAAGGAGAAAAATTCCTTTCATACTGCTTTTCTTCATAACAATACCCGCCCTCAAAAACGGTCTTATTTATATTATATGTGCGAAAGCGTGTCTCAATTGGCAGCAATTTATCCCCACGGACAAAAATACCGTTTACGACTTTCCGCATTGAAAAACCAGAACGCAGCCCGGGGCAGGCGGCATGCGTGGACGGCGGGCATCTGCAAAGATGTAGGAAAATCTTAGCGTTCCGAAGTTCCGGAGGACGGGTCAGGCGAAGTGCTGCCCGCACTGAGCCTGAGGAGCGCTGAGACGGGAATTGATCAACAATTCCTGTCGAATCGCTCCGGTGCCCGTCCGGAGGGGCTTCGGAACGCTTAGATTTTTCACATCATTTGCAGCCGCCCGCCGTCCACGCATGCCGCCTGCCCAGGGCTGCGTTCGTCCGCCTTAATTACGGAAATTTGTCAGATCAGCCCATAATGCTCCATCGCATATTCCAGGCCGTCTTCCTCGACAGTCCGGGTCACAAATTCGGTGTACGGATCCAGGATCGGATCATGAGCTCCCATTGCCACCGCATGGGGAACCGCCTGAAACATGGCAAGATCATTGCTGCTGTCTCCGAACACATAGGCGTCTTCTCTCTTCATCCCGAAATGCTCCAGGATAAACGCAATGCCGGTGCCCTTGGAATATCCTTTCGGCGCCGCTTCATAAAATCCGTTTCTCCGGTCCATCAGATCCATATCCCGGGAAAGATTTTCGAAGATCGCTTCCCGTCCGCTTTTCTCGTCCGTATAGAAGACAAACTTGTCAAACTCCAGGCCGCCGTGCTCCGCGTATCTCTCGATTCCCAGGCCCATCTGCTTAAAATATCTTCTGGTTCCCTCCAGCCGTTCAAAACGGGACAGACGTTCCGGAACAAAGCAGTCCTCCGTTCCTTCCAGGATCATATCCGCCTGATTTTCTCTCAGGACTTTCACGATTTCGTCTCCGCGTTCCACCGGAATGCTGCGTTTCAAAAGCACCTCATCTCCAAACTGGATATACGTGCCGCAGCCGCATACATAACCGGAAAACGGCATTCTTTTAAAGACCACCGGAAGGGCACACCAGGTCCGCCCTGTATTGATAAAAGTCAGATGTCCGTTTTCCAGAGCCCGCTCCAGGGCTTTCAGCGCGCTGGCGGGAACCTCCCCGGTCACTTCGCTGAGCAGCGTGCCGTCAATATCAAAAAATAATGCTTTTTTCTCCATTCTCTTTTTCCTTTCAACCGTTCCACTGGCGGAACTGTTGCGCTTTCCCTTCTCTATCTATCCCCGGAATTTCCGATATCCGGTCCTGAAATCCACCTCGCTGCAAAATTCCCCGCCTTCAAGCAATGTGCGGATGTTCTCCGCCGCAATACGAACGATCCGGTTTCGCGTTTCTTCCAAATGAAAATGACCGGACACATGAGGGGTAAGGATCAGGTTCGGTGCGTCCCAAAGCGGAGAGTCCTCCGGAAGCGGTTCCTGCTCCGTCACATCCAGACAGGCTCCGGACAACTGTCCGCTCTTCAGCGCATGCACAAGCGCCGCCTCATCGATCAGGCTGCCCCGTCCTACGTTGATCAGGATCGCTCCCTTTTTCATCCTGCCGATCCTCTCTTCGTTAAACAGATGAAAGGTTTCTTTTGTCCCCGGCAGAGAGCACGCGACGATATCTGCCTTCGCCAGCTGTTCGTCCAGCTCATCCATGGTATAGACCGCCTCCGCAAACTCCGGCACGGCTGCTTTGTGTCTGCGCACTCCCACCACCGTACCGCCAAGGGCATGCACTTTCCGTCCGAATTCACTGCCAATGTCTCCCATACCCACGATCAGGGTACGGCTTCCGTACACAGAAGTTACTTTTCCCTCATCTTTCCACTGATGATTTCTCTGATTGATCTGATAAACATTCAGTTTTTTGATCAGCATCAGGAGCATCCCCAGCATATGCTCTGAGATTGCCAGCCCGTAAGCGCCGGTAGCATTGCAAAGATGCGCCTGCTCCGGAAGGACGCCTTCCTCCAGATATCCATCGGTTCCGGCGCTGTTCAGTTGCAGCAACTGAAGATTTTTCGCCTCTCTGATCCGCTTCGGCGGAAGATTTCCTATGATGATCTCAGCTTTTTCCAGTTCTTCCTGATCCACCTGGTCAGAACCGGCATGAAAAAATTCAAGTTCCGGAGAAACCGCCTGGAGAAGTTTTTTATGCTCTTCAGTCAGCGGCATTACAGTCAATACATGTTTCATCTCTTTGTGGCTCCTTGTCTCTTTTTATCTATAATCCTACCATAATTTTTTCAGATATTCCATCATTCTTTTGACAGGTCAAAAACGCAGAAAGCCATTTCTGACTCCCTGCGTTCTTCTTGTTTTACCGTATCATATTCTTACTGCCGCTCATAACTGTCGGGCAATCAAACTTCATACACCCGTGTTCCATATCCTTCCACTGTCTGCACGCCCTGTGCTTTACATCCGGCGAAAAGATCCTCCGCCTGCTGTTTCAGAACCACCTTTGCCGGTTCCTTTCCATAGTTCAGCACGAAGAGATATTTTACCCCGTCTTTTTCACGCACCGCGATCTCGCAGCCTGCCGGAGCCTCCACAATCTCCCGGTAAGGATCGATCACACCCAGCTTCTCCAGGAAGACTTCCGCGGTCTTTTCCGTAAACGCGCCTCCGAAATAGTAAGCCTGACCTTTTCCGTAAGAATGACGGATCATTGCCGGAGTGCCCGCATAATAGTTGGACGTGTAGGAAGCCACAACCTCCGCTCCTTCTTCCGGCGCCAGCAGGTCACTGAACACCGCCGCCTCGATGGAAGTTCCTTCCCAGTCCACCGTCACTTTTCCGCCTTCCGCCGGTGAGATAAATGTGTATTCCGGAATATCCGTCCCTGTCACTTCCTTCAGCATTCCCGGCAGTTTCTCCATCACGCACTGTCCGCGGCTGTCCTTATATCCGCTGCGGCAGCCCACAACCAGCGTTCCGCCGTTCTTTACATAGCTTTCCAGCAGTTCTTTTTTCTCTTCCGTCATGATCGCCGCATGCGGGTAGAAAAGCACCTGATAATCCGCCAGCTCCTCCGCCTCTTTTACATGATCCAGATAACAGTAATCGAAAGGCGTATGGGTCAGCTGGCACGCCTCAAACAGCGCTTTCTGGCTTGCCCTGTCCACTCTTCCATGCCATACATCCAGCTGAGAATCAAAGATATTATCGTAGTCTTTCAGAATTCCTACCTTTGCTTCGTATTTCGCGCCTGCCGCTTTCTGGATCTTCTGAAGGTTCTCATGGACGGAATGCACTTCCGCCAGGCGGCGGTTATCCCTGCCGGAATAATCCAGAATACCGTGCCAGTAGATCTCCGTTCCCATGGTCGCCGTTCTCCAACGGAAATAGCTGACATAGTCGGCTCCATGAGCGATACTCTGCATCGTCCACAGAGTCAGCTGACCCGGTTCCGGTGCAGGAGCTTCCATTCGGGTGTTCCATCCGTTGGCGCCGGACTGCTGCTCCATGATGCCGAATCTCGGAGAAACCGCGCGGGTCTCCGCCAGATTTCTGCTCCATTTTCTGTCCTTGATCGGATCCGCTTCTTTATAGTCGTCCAGGCAGTAAGCAAAATTCGGATATGAATCATAGGTAAGAAAATCCAGGCTTTCTTCCGTCATCCGGTGATTGTCCAGATTTCCGAACAGACCGTTGGTGGTGATAAAATCACCCGGCTTGATATATTTTCTCAGGATATCACTCTGCATCTTCGCAAACCGGCAGCAGCTGTCGGAAATAAAACGAAGATAATCCAATACCTCATGAGGATTGGTGGAATTGCTGCAGGTCGTCCGCGGCACATAGATTTCCTCCCAATCCGTGTAGGTCTGATTCCAGAACACGGTTCCCCACGCTTCGTTGAGCTCGTCCAGAGTACCGTATTTCTTTTTCAGGAATTCCCGGAATGCCAGCGTGTCGCTTTCAGAATAAAATTCGTTCAGCTCACAGTTCAGCTCATTGTCGATCTGCCAGCCGATCACCGATTTCCGTCCAGCGTAATGGGCAGCGGCCTTCTCCACGATCCGCCTGCTCAATTCCTGATAGACCGGCGAATTGTAATTGTAATGGCGTCTTGCACCGTGGCGGTACAAAACACCATCCTGGCGCGCATTGAGCACCTCCGGATACTTTGTCGTCAGCCATGCCGGAGGCGTGGCGGTCGGCGTGCCGAAGATCACCTGCATGCCCATTCGGTCGGTCAGATCCAGAAAGCGGTCAAAAAAGCTGTAATCGAACTCCCCTTCCCTGGGTTCGATCTTGCTCCATGCAAATTCCGCGATCCGGATGGTCCGGATGCCATTGGCAAGCATCCGGGGCAGATCCTCTTCCCAGAGGTCTTCCTTCCAGTGCTCCGGGTAATAACAGGTACCCAGGCTGATCTCTTCTCCATTCAGCAGTTTCATGTAAAAACCCTCCTTTTCCCCATGCCGGACAAACACTGTGACCGTCCGGCTCATTCATTTTTCTTCGATTTGTTTACAGCCCCAGAGGTCAGGCTATATACAATTTCTTCTCATTGCGCTTACTCAGTTTACTGAACCTGCAGTAATAGATGATAAACGCGATCGTCGACAATACCCAGGACAGCGGGTAACAGAACGCCGCTCCGATGATCGTCGGAAAATGCGGAAGCCCGAAGGTGATCCACAGGATCCGGACGCTGCAGATTCCCACACCGGCGATCAGCATCGGCATCCAGGCATCTCCCACACCGCGAAGAGCACCGGAAAAGATCTCGATCACAATATAGGTCAGGAACGTCGGAACCATAAAGTGCAGAAGCTGGCTTCCGATCTCCCGCACCGCCGCATCGGAGGTAAACATCGACATCAGGAAATCTCCCGCCACAAGCAGGACACCATCCATGATCAGCGTCATGATCACCGCAAGCATCATGCAGACACGGACGCCCTGATGTACACGCTCCACCTTCTTCGCCCCGTAATTCTGTCCGATAAACGTCGTCGCGGAAATTCCCAGCGCGCTTACCATCATCCAGAACAGCCCGTCCACCTTTCCGTAAGCGGCCCAGGCGGCGACACTGTCTGTTCCCAGGGTATTGACTCCCGCCTGTACGATCACGTTGGAGATGGAATACATCGCCGACTCCATGCCCGCCGGAAGACCGATCCGAATGATGCGCTTCAGCATGATCCCGTCGATCCGCAGTTTCTTCCATTCCAGCCGGTACATATCCTTTGTGCGCATCAGCGCGCCAAGTACCAGCACCGCGCTCAAAAACTGGGACAGGATCGTGGCAAGCGCCGCTCCTGCCACACCCATATGAAAGACCGCCACAAACAGAAGATCCAGGCCAATGTTTGCAAAACAGCAGATGATCAGGTAATAGAGAGGCCTTTTCGAATCTCCGATAGCCCTCAGGATACCTGCGCCCATATTATACAGCAGGTTCGCAATTGTCCCCGCAAAAAAGATCCGGATATACAGCACCGCATAATCAATCACGTCCGCAGGTGTCTGCATTACCTGAAGCATCGGCCGGGAAAACACGATTCCAACAATCATCAGCCCGATCCCCGCCGCAATGGAAAAGGCAATGGACGTGTGAACCGCCCAGTGCACTTTGTCCGCCTTCTTCGCTCCGTAAAACTGTGCGATAATAACAGTCGCACCGCTGGCAAGTCCCGTAAAGAATCCGATCAGAAGATTGATCAGCGTTCCTGTGGTTCCGCCGACCGCCGCCAGCGCCTGTTTTCCCACAAAGTGGCCGACGATCATCGCATCCGCCGTGTTGTAAAGCTGCTGAAAAAAGGTTCCGAACAGAATCGGAAAGAAAAAGATCAGCAGCTGTTTCCAGATCACACCTTCCGTAATCTGGTTGGTCTTATCGTTTGTCTCCATTCCCATATCTGTATTTCTCCTACTTTCCCTTCTATCTCTGCTATAAGTGTTTCTCCGGCGTAACGGTTCCGCTGGCTGAACGGTATCCTTCCACAGAACCGTTGCATGCAAAATCCATTTAAAATCGCTTTCGTCGATGGGATCTTACACTCCTGAATCACGTTCTTACAGTCTGCGCAGCATGTGCGCGGACCCGACCTGAACTGTTACGATAATTCTTCAAAAAATTTATCAGTGTCTCCATCTCTTCTCTGGTACCGATGGAAATCCGAAGATAATTGTCGATCCTCGGCTGGTTAAAATACCGCACATAAATATGCGCCTCACGGAGCGCCCGGAACAGCTCAGCGGCAGGAACCTGCGGGTGGGAAACAAAAATAAAGTTTGCCCTGGAGTCTCCAAAGACAAATCCCAGTTCCCTCAGCTTTTCCTTCGTCCACTCTCTCGTCTCCACGACCGCCTGAACCGTTCTGCGGAAATACGCCTCATCCTTCACCGCTGCTGTTCCCGCCGCAATTGCCGCCTGGCTCATGGTGTAAGAATTAAAGGAATACTTCACATCATTCAGACAGGCGATCAGTTCCTCGCTGCCGATGGCAAATCCGATCCGCATCCCAGCCATGGAGCGGGATTTGGAAAAGGTCTGCACAACCAGCAGATTGTCATACGTCTCCACCAGGGGAAGCGCCGTCCGGGCGCCGAAATCCACATAAGCCTCATCCACGATCACAACAGAATCCGGATTTTCCCGTACGATCCGTTCCACCGCTTCCAGCTCCAGCTCCAGACCGGTGGGCGCGTTGGGATTTGGAAAAATCACTCCGCCGTTTGGATGGTTTGCCGCAAAATAATCCTCCGGACAGATCTCAAAATCATCGTTCAGCGGCATGGTCTGGTACGGAATCCGAAACAGATCCGCCCACACATCATAAAAGGAATAAGTGATATCAGGAAACAGCACCGGCTTTTCCGAATTGAAAAACGTGAGAAACGCCATTGCCAGCACATCATCCGAACCCACACCGACAAACACCTGCTCCGGTTTTACGCCATACCGTTCCGCCAGCGCGCAGACCAGCTCCGACGCAGCCGGATCCGGATACTTTCTCAGCCGTTCCGTCGGCAGATGTTCCAGCGCCTCCTTCACTCCCGGCGCCGGTGGATAAGGGTTTTCATTGGTATTCAGTTTGATCACGGTTTCTTCCCCCGGCTGTTCCCCCGGAACATAGGGTACCACTTTTCTGACATTTGCTTCCCAGCTTTTCATCGTTTTCCTCCTTATCAGCCTCTCTTCTTCCATGTGGAAGGATAGAATAAAATCAACATTGGAAACAATTCCAGTCTACCAGCCAGCATATCGAAAATCAATACCAGCTTGGAAAAAGGACTGTAACATGAAAAATTGCTCATCGGGCCTACCTGGCCAAGACCCGGTCCTATATTATTGAGTGTCGCCGCAACCGCTGAAAAGTTTGTTTCCAGAGAATATTCGTCAACGCTGACCAGCAGCAGCGAAAGGGCAAAAATCGTCATGTATACGGTCAGAAATACGTTGACCGCGCGGAGTACTTCATGTTCCACCGCATGTCCGTCGAACTGGATCTTTCGGATGCTTCGCGGATGGACAATGGAATGAAGCTCCTTTTTTACCGTTTTCAGCAGGATCAGGATTCTGGATACCTTAATTCCGCCGCCGGTGGAACCGGCACAGGCTCCGACAAACATCAGAAGCAGAAGGATCGTCTTGGAAAACTGCGGCCAGAGGTTGAAATCTGTCGTCGCATACCCGGTTGTCGTGATGATCGATCCCACCTGGAACGCCGCATGGCGCACCGTTTCCCCAAGCGTCGGATACATTCCGTAGATATCCACCGTAATCCCCGCGATCGCCGCCAGAATGATCAGCAGATACGCCTGCACCTCCCGGGAGGTGACGGCCGCTTTCAGTTTTCTGCACAGTACCAGGTAATAAAAGTTAAAATTGACTCCAAACAGGATCATGCCGATGGTCAGGATCCACTGCTGCGCCGCCGTATACTCCGCGCATCCAGAACTCAGCACCGCGAAACCTCCGGTTCCGGCTGCTCCAAAGGACAGGGTCAGCGATTCAAACAGACTCATACCGCTGATCAGCAAAGACGCAATCAGCACAATGGTCATAGCGATATAAATCTGATACAGGATTTTCGCCGTACCACGCACCCGCGGAACAAATTTAGATACAGACGGTCCCGGGCTTTCCGCCTTCATCAGGTTCATCAGCGAACCGCCTTTCCCAGCCGGCAGAATAGCAAGAATAAAGACCAGCACACCCATACCGCCGATCCAGTGAGAAAAACTCCTCCAGAAGAGACTCGCATAAGAAACTGCCTCCACATCCACGAGAATGGAAGATCCCGTAGTGGTAAATCCCGAAACGATCTCAAACAAAGCGTCTATAAACGACGGTATCTCACCAGTCACCATAAACGGCAGGCATCCGAACACACTGAGTACCACCCAGCTCAGTGCAACCGCCACAAACCCATCTCTCGGATAAATCTCCATATTTTCCGGTTTCTGCCAGCACAGCAGAAAACCGACACCTATACAGAGCAAACCGCACAGCACATAGGCAAGCCCCTGCCGCTCACGGTAAATGGCTCCTGTCAGTGCCGGCAGAAACATCAGAATCCCTTCCACCTTCAATACCCAACTGATGACGTATCGGAGCATTTTTCTGTTCATTTTTAAACTTCTTCCTCCTTATCACACTCTGTAAGTCCGAACCTTATGTCCAGACAAAGCGTGTCTGAACCGATCCTGCGGTTTCAGACACGCTTCCTGTATCTTCCCGTTCTCTCTCGAACGAATAATTTCCCTTATTTTTCATCCAGAATATCTTCGATATTCTCCAGTCCGGTATGGGTCGTGACGACGATCACCGAATCGCCCGCCCGGAAACTGTCCTGGCCTCCGGGAATGATGATCCTGCCTCTCCGGTTGATGCATGCTACCAGAACGTTCTTTTTCGTCTTCATGGATTCCAGCGTAATGTTTTGAAGCGGACAATTTTCACGAATGATAAATTCCAGCGCCTCCACCCGGTCATCCATCAGTTTGTACAGCGTCTCCACATTGCTGCCCATGGAATTTTTCATCGCACGGACATACTGCAGGATCGTTTCCGCAGTGATGTATTTCGGATAAACAAGACTGTCCAGATTCAGGCTGTGAATCACATCATTAAAATTCAAATGATTGATCTTTGTCACAACTTTTTTGGAAACCTTATCCTTCGCATAGAGGGACAGGATAATGTTTTCCTCATCCATATCCGTACATGCCACAAAAGATTCCATATTTTCAAGATTTTCTTCTTTCAGAAGCTCCTGATCGCTTCCGTCTCCGCAGATGATCGTTGCGTCCTGCAGATGCTCGCTGAGAACCTCGCACCGCTCTCTGTTCTTCTCAATGATCGTCACATGGATTCCCATGCGCAGCAGTATGGCCGCCAGATAGTAGGTCGTTTCACCGCCTCCGACGATCATTGTGCTGTGTACCTGATTCGTCTTTACTCCGATCTTCCGGAAAAATCCGCTGGCTGTCTTCGGCGTCGCCAGCAGTGACAGACTGTCGTTGGCATCGATCCGGTAATTTCCGTCAGGGATCACCACTTCCCCGTTGCGCTCCGCCACACAGATCAGAAGATCATTCCGCGGGCCGGAGACATCCTTCAGCTGCATTCCAACCAGTCTGGAGGCAGGCGGAACCTTGAACCGAAGCATTTCGATCCTTCCCTTGGAAAAACTGTCAATCTCGATCGCAGTCGGAAAACGGAGCAGCCGCGCCATCTCCTGAGCCGCCGCAAACTCCGGGTTGATGATCATGGAAAGTCCCAGCTCCCGCCGGATAAATTCCCGTTCCTCCCGGTACACAGAGTTGCGCACACGGGCAATGGTATGACACTTCGCCGCCTGGTGGGCGATCACACAGCACAGAAGATTCAGCTCATCGCTTCTGGACACGGCGATCAGAAGATCGGCATGCTCGATGTCCGCCTCTTTCAGCGTACCGTAACTGGCGCCGTTTCCGACGATTCCCATCACATCATACATACTGGTAATGTTCCGGATCACTGTGGAATCTTTATCCACAACTGTCACATTATTGTCCTCCTGACTGAGCTGTACAGCAAGTGCAGTTCCAACTTTTCCACACCCAACAATAATAATCTGCATTTCCTTTCACCGGTTTCCTCAGGTCACAGATCTTCCGGTTTCCTCCTTTGATTTTCATATTTTATGTAAGTCAAAGACCCCGCAGCAAGCTACGGGGCATCAAACTTGCAGCGCAGCAGAGCT
>OLQE01000588.1_pt1 | contig 26616 bp, 28 predicted proteins | sample 1643161 | NCBI WGS metagenome assembly OLQE01 (sample SAMEA3136650, study PRJEB25190) | human gut metagenome | reverse complement strand
TATTTTTCATCTCTATTCCCCCTCAACTCGAATTCTTGGATCCACAAGTGCACAAAGAATATCTGATAATAAGTTTCCGAGAATTACTAATGTTCCTGAAAGAAGCAGTATATCCATAACAATCGGATAGTCCATTTTATTAATTGCATTTACAAAATAACTTCCTATTCCTGGCCACGAAAAGATAGTTTCTGTAATTACCGCTCCAGTAACTAGCATAGGAAGAGACATTCCTAACTTTGTAATCAATGGAAGTAATACATTCCTTGATACGTGTTTAAACAAAATTTCCATTTTGTTGCTTCCAAATGCCTTCTGTACTAATACATAATCTTCACTAAGCTGAGTAATGGTAGAACTTCTAACATATCGAACCAAATCTGGCAGAAAACCGATAATCAGAACACTATATGGCATAATAAAATGCATGATGAAATCGCCAAATGACTCATCACCAATTGTATGCATTCCTACGATCGGGAACCATTTCAGGTCACATCCAAATTTGTAAATAACAAGGAGTGCCACCCAGAAAGTAGGTACTGCAAGTCCAACAGACGCTGCTCCGTTAATGATCTTGTCTATCCATCCATCCTTCTTATAGCCTGCCAATAATCCTAGCAAAATCGCTAGCATAAATGCAGTCACGTAAGATGGCAGTACCAAATTTATGGTGTTTGGAATTTTTACAGACATGTCTTTGGCAATATTTGTTTTGTTAATTAAAGAATAGCCCAAATCCCCTTTACATACATTCTTTACCCATCGGAAATACTGTACATAGACCGGATCATTTAAACCATATTCTTCTCTTCTTTGCTCAATTTGTTCTTTCGTCATTTTATCCGTGACAAGTGAATCTACCGCATCGTATGGAGCCAGATCGATAAGGATAAAACAAATTGCAGTAATCGCAATCATCAGCGGAATCGCCTGAAGAACTCGTTTTACAATATACTTTAACATCTCATTGTCCCCTTCTTTTGAAATTTCAAAAAAGAGGAGGACTAAAGTCCTCCTCTTACCACTTTAATCTTATTCAAAGTAAAGTTTTGAGAAATCGTCAAATGTGTAAATTGGAACGAACTTAGCGTCTTCTTCCATTCCCTGAAGAGCTGGGTTTGTAACAAAAATTCTAAGGTTTGTACCAAATGGATAGAATAATGCTTCTTCAGCTACTTTCTGCTGAAGTTCTTTAAAGATTTCAGCTCTCTTAGCAGCGTCTGTTTCAACTTTAGATTTTGCAAATAAAGCATCGATTTCATCATTAGCATAGTTGATCATGTTTCCTGTTCCGAACATTCCAACGTATCCAGCTGGGTCGATTGTCATGATATATCCGCCAAGGTACATATCATATGTCTTATCTTCGTTGTCATAAGCTGTTTCCATATAAGCGCCCTGTTCAAGTCCGAAAAGTTCAACTTCGATACCAACTTCTTTTAACTGAGCCTGGATAACCTGAGCCTGTGCTGTCTGTGCAGGTTCTGCAACGTGGCAAAGTGATAATTTTGTTGCTCCACCAGCAACTAATTCTTTAGAAGCTTCTAAATCCTGATCGAATTTTTCAAGTTCTTCTGTATAGTGTGCGTTTGTTTTTGGAAGGAATGAGTAGCTTGGTGTTGCATAATCTAATGAACCATAAGCTGCTGTAAGGATTTCTTCTTTGTTAAGTGCTTTTAAAACACCTTTTCTGTAATCAGCATCCTGCATGTTGTCAGATACTCTGTTAAGACGAACATATGCTACTCGACCTTCTGAGTATGGTGTAACTGTAAAGCCTTCAAGATCTCCTAATAATGAAGCAAGTCCAACCCATGCATCTACTTCACCGTTCTGAAGAGCTGCGATAGCAACGTTATCATCTTCGATAACACGGAATACTACGTTAGAAATCTTAGCAGCTTCATGTGCATAGTTAGGATTTGCAACTGCTTTGACATACTGTCCTGATTCATATGAATCAAACATGTACGCACCACATCCTACGATTGTGTCGCTTGTTAAATCATAATCGAAAGAATCTTTTCCTTCAAATACGTGCTGTGGTAATAAGTATACACCAGATACATCTTCTGGGAATGTAGCTGATGCTTCTGCAAGTACGAATTCAACAGTTGTAGCATCTACTTTATTGAATTTTGCTGTCTGGAATACGCCACCTTCAGCATCCATAGTTGCAGCATACTGTTCAAATGTAAATACTACGTCATCTGCGTCAAGTACTTCGCCATCTGACCATTTTGCATTTGGATTTAACTTACATGTGTATGTAACTCCATCTGTTGTTTCAAAGCTTTCTGCCATGTAGTAGTGTAAGCTTCCATCTGGTAACATTGAGAATAATGGTGTATCCACTAATTTTACAAATGTCATAGCTTCACGGCTGTCTGCTGTGAAATAGTTTAATGTTGTTCCTAAGTCTGAGAATACTGAGTAAGTAAATGTGTCTTTTACTTCAGCATTTCCGCTTTCTTCTTCTTTGTTTCCACCGCATGCAACAAGGCTAAGAGCCATTACTGCAACAAGAAGAAGAGATAAAAGTTTCTTTTTCATTTGTGTTTCCTCCAATGACTTTTTAGGTTTTATTTCTTCCCCAACTCATATTATCTTTGAAACACTTTTTTGTCCAATCGATAATTTTCATATCCATTTAGATATATAGATTTTTTCTATGAATTATGCAAATTTAAAAAAACGATTAGTTTACTTTGCCACATATACCGCTCTCATAAACCGTTCTATTTTATTACTACCATATGTATCGTACTCTTACTCACCCCGAACTGTTTCGCCGTCTGCCTCACAGTTGCTTTATTCTCAATAATGTAATTTGCTATTTCTAATGCCCTCTCCTCAATATAGTCTTTCATATAAAAACCCCTGTATAAATTGTTTTTACAATCTATGCAGGGGATAGATATCATTATGCGGTAATTTTTTCTTATACATTAGTATTTTACTGATTTCTTTCGATTCGTTTTAGCACAAAGTCTCTTGGCCTCATCTGCAGTCAAACGACTGTTTACTAAAAACTTCATCGTCTGTCTAATACCACTTTCCATTTTAATCGTATCTTTAATTGTTTGCAACAAATCATACGGCAACACATAGTATTTACACTCATCCCCACGATATAATTTTCTGCACATGCCATGCTGTCACACTATTTCCTCCAGTTCATCTTGAAGTCAAATTCGTAAAATCTCGCAAGTCTAGCACCGACTTTATTCCGTAAACGATTAATTGAATGCAGACAATGAACCAGAACTGTTTTCTTTGATTGAAATATATCGTACCAGTGATTCCAATACAAAGGAACGAATATCATCGTATTTTCACAAACTATCTGAGCTCAATCAAAATTAATACCATATGCAGTATTACACTTTATTCTTCTATGATAATGATGGGCGAGAGGCTTGAATATTAGCCTTTCGCCCTTTAGTTACTGAAATATACTTCTGTTACCTTCACGGGAGCTCTATTTTACTGCTCTTCCAAGTGAATCGGCTGTAACAATTGCATCATATAACTGCTCTGGTGTTACATCCGCTACCATATTGTGGATAGATTCACCTTCAACGCAGGATTTCTCCGCAATAATCTTAATTTCATCTTCTGTGGTAACTCCGATTTCTGCTAATGTTACCGGCAGTCCTACTTCTATACAAAAATCTTGAACTTCTTTAAATTCCTCTTTTGAAGCGCCTTCCAATACCAATTGCACGAGCGTACCAAACGCAACACAATTTCCATGAGGTGCACTATGACCTCCGAGTGCTGTCAAGCCATTATAAAATGAATGTGCAACAGCGAGACCACCATTATCGGCACCCACACCGGATAAATATACATTAGCTTCAATAATCGCATCTAGTGCTGGAGTAACTACATTGTGTTCACATGCATGTTTTGCAGCTGCCCCATACTCTTTCAAAGTCTCATAACAGAGTTTGCATAAGGCCATGGCAGATCTTGTGATACCGCCAAACTCCAGGCTCGGTGCGTCTGTTCTCTCACACGCTCTGGCTTCAAAATATGTACCAAGAGCATCCCCCATTCCTGCTACCAGAAATTTTACCGGTGCTTTTGCAATAATATCACTGTCTACAATAACAGCTTCCGGGTTCTTCGGGTAGAACAGATAACTGTTAAAAGTCTCATCATCATTATAAATAACAGAAAGCCCCGTACAAGGTGCATCTGTTGCAACAACAGTAGGGATAATCACAACCGGAAGCTTTTCATAATATGCGGTAGCCTTGGCAGTATCAATTGCAGAACCTCCTCCAACGCCGACAACAACATTCAGCCTATTATCCCTTACTATTTTTCTCATCTTCTCAATTTCACCTGTACTGGAGATTCCTCCAAAAATTTCGTAATAACGAACGTCATCAGTACCTTCAAAACTTCTTTCAATTTTATCATGGCACATCTTGTGTCCACTTCTGGAACAGATAAACAACCATTTGTCGCCCAAATCTTTCATCTCATCATAAAATTTAAAAAGGGCATCTCTTCCCTGCACATATTTCTGCGGTGCACGCATCATTCTAAGTCTTGCCATAACAATTGCCTCCATTTCGCTTGTTAATTAATTGACATTTTTATTATAGCCCTACACATTCATAATTCAAGAAGAATATTAGATAAAAAAAATGGTATTTCCCCATTTCTTTTGTATGTTTTTCAAGCAATAAATAAACTACCTTTCATTTTTAACTCTGGTGAGAACTTTACTTGTGATAGGGTTCTCCATTGATAATCCGGTAGCTCCGGTAAAATTCTTCCGAGGTCAGCATCTTCCCTGCCATCTCGTGTGTACATGATTCAAAACTTTTGATCCCGACACTAAATGTCCTACACCCTACTTCTGGGCATTTACCATGTCATATATTACATTGTAACTGTTTTCTTTTTGTCCTTCATTTTTCTACTTCTCCTTTTCTATAACTGCACGTAACGTGCAGTCAAAGACTTTTAACTGGAAGCACCGGTTATATATTTCCGTCTTCCATTAAAGGAAATGTTTTTTTCGCGAAAAATCAATTACACAAAAATAGGTACCTACATTTCATAAAAGTGAATGTAAATACCTATGTCATCCATTTTTTTACTTTACTATCTTACCTCCCACACAAACCGTTCTATTTTATTACTACCATATGTATCGTGCTCTTGCTCATTCCGAATTTCTTCGCAGTCTGCCGGACAGTCGCTTTATTTTCAATAATATAATATGCGATTTCCACCGCCCGCTCTTCAATATAATCCTTCATAGAAAACCCCTGCATAGTTTGTTTTTTTACAATCTATGCAGGGATGTGGTGATGTATGTCTGCTAAAAAAAGCTTCTTTCTTTGTCGAATATCTCTTTCCTCTGCTCCTACCAATATCTCTGAATCATCCGCAACATATTTTCTCTGTCAACGGGATTCATCGTATGAAGCCTAATTGAATAAAAACGTTCATTCTCCACCAGCCAATCCAATAATTTAATCCCATCCCCTCCATCATAAGCATAATCTCCCAAATCATGATCACAATCAATTAATAAAATGGGTTCCTCCGCTGATTCAATTGTTCTCTTTGCAATATTAACACTTTTGCACCATACATATCCTTCTGGAGCAGGTCGTATATCATCCAGCCATATCTTCATACATTTCCCCCCTTATAAATAATCATCATTTTCCATCTGCTTTCCATCCAATATCCAAATATGATCTATAATGACTGCTATTATCATAAATTATTTTTGCTACAGATACCAAACCAAGATTCCTTCAATAATTTTGCTTCCTCTAACTCTTCCTGTGAAGGCAAAGTCTTATGATTCAGTTTTTGCTCTATTTTTGCAGAATCGAAAGTACTTCTCGTATTATCCTCATTCCAAACTCCACCACTATCTTCAAGGAATTTATCGCCCTTGTACTTTAACAATGTTCCCTTCCGTGACTGGTATTTCTCATCTATTTTTTCAATACCGCACTATCTCCTATTGTTTTTTTCTACAAGTATACTGCTTTTAATTATGTGATGACTGATTTTCTTCATAATACCTGTCGGCAATGTATTCTGCTGATTCAGCCCACAATCCATTTTCCGTTTCCTGTAATGTTTTATATGTCTCAGATTTATAAAATCGCAATACTGCCTCTTCGAAAGTTATATGAAAATGTTGCTGTAATAACTTTATTACATCTCTTATCTGTATGCATACATTCATTGTAATATCTTTCCCATTAAAACTATATATCTTCTCTGGCATAAGAATTCCTCCTGACTGGTTTCAAATACTGTAATGCTTTTTCAGTATGAAAAGACACCTGGTTATTCACTTTATTGTATCTCAATCTTTCTACAGCTTCCTTAGCAGACAGTATATTAGCAATGTATAACTGTACAGTTTCCATTGTATTATCATCTGCCACTGGTCCAATTACCACATCATAATTATGCTGTAATCCCCCTTCACTTCTGTTTAACTTAATAAACTCTAACCACTCTTCGTCCAATCTGTCAAACCGCTTTACTTTTAATGTGGGTACTTCTTCAAATAAAAATTCATAAACATAATATTCTTTCTTCTTTTCTCGTAAAGATAGTCTATATGCCCATTCCTTAGATTGCGCTCGTAATATTGTTGTATAAAACCCTTTACCAAAATCACGACGATTATGCGATTTACTGAGATCTATTTTTTCAAAATTAAAACAGCTGCCATGATAAACTACCAATTCTCTGGAATCATCCGCTATCACATTTTCTACAAACTCCATTATTTCTTCAAAACTAACTTGATGAAGATATTCATGCTGGATTAGCATGTTTTCAAATACTTGGTTTTTGTGAAATAATTTCGCAACTTCATTACCAGAAAGGTTATATTTTCTTGCATATGCCTCCATAGCTTCAACGGATAACATTTCACAATCTGTCTGTACGCTCACTACTCATCAGCCCCCATTTCTGATTGCTTTTTCTTAGTATAACATATTATAATATCAGTTTTCTACAATTTCTCAATCAGTAAAAACTTCACAAGTACCTTTCAACTTTTTATTCAACTATCCATATCAGCTTGTCCATACATCGTTCTATTTTGTTACAACTATATGTATCGTGCTCTTGCTCATTCCGAATTTCTTCGCAGTCTGCCGGACAGTCGCTTTATTTTCAATAATATAATATGCGATTTCCACCGCCCGCTCTTCAATATAATCCTTCATAGAAAACCCCTGCATAATTTGTTTTTTTACAATCTATGCAGGGATATGGTGATGTATGTCTGCTTCACCCTTTCCTAGAAAAATACACCTTTCACAAATATCTCGATTCCGATACCAGTCAGAATCACTCCACCTAAGACATCTGCTTTTCCGGCCAGCTTTGTTCCTAATGTCTTTCCAAGATATAAGCCTGTCTCACATATCGCAAATGTCACAACTGCAATGATAATGGAACAGACCAGCGCCATAACAAATCCATAATCTGCAATAGTAAATCCTACAGATAATGCATCAATGGATGTTGCAATTCCCTGCAGCATCAATACTGCAAAACTTATTTTTTTTACTTCTTCAATTTCTTCTTCGCCTTTTACTGATTCCCATATCATGCTTCCGCCAATATAAAGCAATAGTATTAATGCAATCCAAGGGATACATTTCTGAAACTGACCAAATAGCTGCACAATTGTATGTACGCAAATCCAACCCACCATAGGCATCAGAAACTGAAAAAATGCATACACTCCTGCAATATAGGCCATACGAGATTTCTTCATCTTTTTTTCATTCATTCCATTCGCAAGTGACACAGAAAATGCATCCATTGCCAACCCCACTCCCAAAAGAGCGCTGTTCATAAAAAACAAAAAATTCCAATCCATCGTTCATTTCCTCCTAAAACAAAGAATGTGCCTTGGCACATTCTGGCGCCTGCGGCGGTCGCTTGCGACATCATCATTGTACGTCGCAGTGCGCATCCTGCCAGAGGCTTTTTTATATAATAGGAAATGCAATTTCCTATTATATAAAAACCAGGTACAGCTGTCTGCCATACCTGGTCAATACTTCCATATAAAGAGAGTCCACGTATAAGCTTTACAGCCATACGTGAGTCTCACAAATTAAAACAAGCCAGATCTAAAAGATCAGTATGTTGACTTGTTGCGTTCAGAATCCGTTTTCATCTGATATACGCCTGCTACTCCCTCACAAATCATAATCTTTTACAAGGAGACACGATAACATAATTGATAAATTTTGTCAATAAGCGTGTCGTTTATTGACAGAATTTATTTTCTGATATTTTCTGATGCTTAATTTTCTGAAGACATTTATGAAGCTATCCCTTTTTTCCATATACGAACTTCAAAGCCAGTGATTCTTTCGGGCATGATGCCACACATTTTCCACATCGGATGCACTCTGCAGAATTGGGATTCTTCACTGGATCTACATCCATCGGACATATGTTATGACATTTTCCACAGGAGACGCAAGTTTTTTTATTGCATTCCATATGGTAAATGCTGACTTTATTCAGTAGTCCATAGATTGCTCCAAGTGGACACATGACTTTACAGAAGAACCGGCAGACAGACAGGCAGCCGATTAAAGTTATGATCAAAATACATGCTTTCACAGAAAACAGCGCTCCCAGTGTTGCGCGTAACTCCGGGTGCGTACTTAAAAGTGGAATTCCACCTTCCAGCGTTCCTGCCGGGCAAATGTATTCGCAAAATGCCGGGCTGCTCATTCCCAACTCATTGACCATCGTAACCGGCATGATAACGACAAGCACTGCCAGCAACACATATTTTACATAAGTAAGCCATTTCCATAATTTTTTCTTTGGAAATGGAATCTTGTAGATCAGTTCCTGAATCAGACCAAACGGACAGAAAAAACCACAAATTGCTCTTCCAAACACTACTCCAAGTGCCAATACAAAACCTATCACATAAAAACTAAGCTTGAAATTCATAGAACCACTGACTGCCTGCATAGCTCCAATCGGACAGGCAAGTCTTGCAGCCGGACAGGAATAACAGTTCATTCCGGGATTGCAGAACTGTTTCCATCTTCCTTTGTAAATCTGACCTGATACGAAATTTCCAATATATGTATTCGAGTAGCCAAATGCCGCTACTTGAACAATTTTTCGTTTCATTTCCTGATTAATCTTCATATCACTTATCCTAACCCAATACATTCCAGGCAGATATTCACCGCCTTATTAAATATGATAGCTGTTTCTCCCCGGCTAACACCATATATAATCATAACTGCCGCCACACAGAGACCTAATACCTGCACTGCAATCTTGTTATTTCTGCTCATTCAAATAATCCTCTACCTGCTGTTTGTATTCTTCTACCTTCGCACCTACAACAGCTTCTCCTACAACTGTTCCGTTTTTATCAATAAATACTGTTGTCGGAACGCCTGCCAATTTATTAATGAACTGGTCAAATGCTCCCGGTGCAATAACATTTTCATAAGTTACACCCGTTTTTTCCACAATCTGCTGTGCCAGTGCATATTCGTCAGAATCTACAGTTTCTACATCTACGATTGTTCCAAGCATCTGTACGTTGTCAGGCATTTCCTCATTCCACTTTGCAAGTTCCGGCATCTCATTGATACAAGGATTGCAGAATGTTCCCCAGAAATTCACGACTGTTAAATCTGCCTGTGAAAAGATATCATTGGTGACTGTATTGCCTTCCAGATCTGTCGTAGAAAATACATTTACAGCAGACGGAAATGAAGCATTATTTCCCATAGTTGTAACAATCGAATTCACTTGTCTCTTCTCCTTATTCTTGGAACCACATGCGACCATACTAACACAGATCGCAGTGATCAGCAGTATGGAACATAATTTTTTCATTTTACAAATTCCCTTCTTTAATCAATATTCTATAAAAATATCTGTTATTTACAGTTCTTTTCCCAAATTCATTTTTATTAAAAAGAGGTTGTTACACCAACTCCCGCAACAACCTCTTGTATCATATCATAAAATATATGTCATATGAATCTTTTTATTTTGTTTATTCCAGAAGTCTTTCCTTAAACTATCCAAGAATATCTCATCAAACCGTCTTCTATCTTACTGAGCGTCCTGTGCAAATGAGATTGTGTATACAAATGTATCTGGTGTATAGAAATCTACTGCTGTTCCATCTACTTCTGCATATGGATAACCGAAGTTATTCAGTTTATCTCCATCCTGTGCAGGCTCTAATGTAATGTCACGTCCCTCAGAAAGTTCAACACGTTTTTCATCGTTGCTTCCCCAGTAATATTCCTGAATCTCTTTAGCTTCTGCAGATTCTTTGTCCCAGCTGTTCTTCAGAACTGCTTTCAGTACATCTGCCGGATCTGCTGCTACCCAGCCAAATCCTGGAAGATAGAACTCTGCCCAGCAATGCTGATTCTTTGTGATATCTGTATCATTGATACGAACACCGAACATTTCTCTTGCAGGAATTCCTGATGCACGGCAAAGACCTACAAATACGGAGTTAATGTCTGTACATTTTCCACCCTTTGTATCAAGAAGTGCACATACATCTCCCTGGCCACAACCTTTTACTGTGCTTTAAATTTCGTACCTACCGGAACTCCTTCGATAATATCATAGAGTGCTGCCGGGTTCTTTCCATTCGTAATAATGGTGTCGATTCCCTGCGAAGTTGCAAGTGCTGCTGCCTGAAGTTTTGTACGCATTCCTCCTGTTCCGCGTCTGGATCCCGCACCTCCGGCAAGCTTGTATACTTCGTCGTCAATCTTATCAATCTCTTCAATCAGCTTTGCATCTGGATGAAGTCTTGGATCACAATTGTAGAATCCATCAATATCTGAAAAAATCACTAATTTGCTTGCGCGGCACAGAACCGCTACTACAGAAGACAGCATATCGTTGTCTCCAAAAAGTCGGTCATTAGATTCAATCTCCGTATAGCTTACAGAGTCATTTTCATTTACAATTGGAATGACTCCCATCTCTAAAAGTGCGTCAAATGTATTGATCAGATTGTCTTTTTTCTCCTCCTGTTCAATATCTTCAGCATTCAGAAGAATCTGACCAATCGTCTTATCATAATCTCCGAAGAACTTATCATACAGGAACATGATACTGCACTGTCCAACTGCTGCGGCTGCCTGTTTGTGGCGCATACTTGTCGGCTGAGTCTTCATTTTTAATTTATTTCTTCCAACTGCAATTGCACCGGAAGATACAAGAATCACTTCATATCCCATATTCTGGATATCTGACAACACACATGCCAGTCTGTCAAAACAACGAAGGTCACTTTTTCCAAGCTCATTTGTAAGTGTTGATGTACCAACTTTAACAACAATTCTGTTCTGATAAGGTTTCATAATAAAAATCCTCGCTCTCTCTTGCATTTCATCTGCACTTAGTTTACCATAGAGCTACAGATTACAAAAGCGTATCTTTCTCATATGTATCATGAGTTTTTCTCATACATTGATATTTATACAAGATTGATCAAAACACTGTATAATGCGCGTCCATGAAACAGGTTCTTGAAGGCACGCTCACGCTACAGCAAATCTATACTTCGCGACGCATCATTATGATAAAGATACCGTCCTGACTTTTTCAAATTGAAAGGAGGATTTTTAAGTAATCGATAACATTGATATTAGTGATTAAATGTGTTAAAATGTGCTCATGGAGGTATTGCTATGAACACATCGAATATCACTAATTATAAACCAAAAGATTTTGCTGAATTATTAGGTGTCTCTGTGAAAACATTACAGCGTTGGGACAGGGAAGGAACGCTAAAAGTAAATCGAACTCCAACTGACAGGCGTTATTATACTTACAATCAATATCTTCAATTCAAAGGCATAGATACAGAGAATGATACTCGACAAATTGTTATTTATGCAAGAGTTTCTACAAGAGATCAAAAGGATGATTTACAGGATCAGGTATCGTTTTTACGTCAATTCTGTAATGCCAGAGGAGTGATTGTAGACCAATGTATTGAATAGTATGGCAGTGGTTTAAACTATAACCGCAAAAAGTGGAATCAGCTGTTAGATGAAGTGATGGAACAAACAATTAAAACCATCATAGTTACACATAAAGACAGATTTATCAGATTTGGATATGACTGGTTTGAAAAATTCTGTATGAAGTTCAATACAACTATAGTAATAGTGAACAATGAAGAACTATCACCGCAAGAAGAACTTGTACAGGATATTGTATCTATACTTCATGTTTTTTCCTGTAGATTGTACGGACTTCGTAAGTATAAAAAACAAATAGAAAGGGATGAAGAGATTGCTAAAGAGCTTCAAGACGGAAATCAATCCAACTGAAGAACAGAAAGCCAGGATCCGCAGGACGATAGGCACTTGCCGATATGTCTATAACTTCTACCTTGGTCACAACAAAGCTCTGCATGATAATGGTGAAAAGTTTATGACTGGTAAGGACTTTAGTCTATGGCTTAACAACAAATACATTCCAGATAATCCTGACAAAACATGGATCAGGGAAGTGTATTCAAAAGCCGTAAAAAAGTCTATCGAAGATGGATGTACTGCTTTTACAAGATTTTTTAAACATCAGAGTGATTTTCCTAAATTTAAAAAGAAAGGTAAATCTGATGTGAAGATGTATTTCGTCAGAAATAACCCAAAGGATTGTCAATGCGAAAGGCACAGACTTAAGATCCCAACTCTGGGCTGGATCCGTATCAAAGAAAAAGGATATATCCCAACAACAAAGGATGGATATATGATCAGAAGTGGTACGGTGTCTGTTAAGGCTGGCAGATTTTATGTTTCTGTTCTTGTAGAGATTCCTGATGTCAATATTGACAATAGCTCAAACGAGGGAATCGGTATAGACCTTGGGCTGAAAGATTTTGCTATTATTTCAAATGGAAAGACATACAGGAACATCAACAAATCGGCAGGATTAAAGAAACTTGAAAAACAACTGATCCGGGAACAGAGAAGTCTTTCCCGAAAGTATGAAAGTTTAAAGAAGGGAGAGTCCACTCAAAGAGCAAATATACAGAAACAAAAGCTTAAGGTACAAAAACTTCATCATAAAATGGATAATATCCGTACTGATTACATTAACAAGACAATCGCTGAGATAGTGAAAACCAAACCGTCTTACATAACGATTGAAGATTTAAATGTAAAAGGAATGATGAAAAACAGGTGTCTTTCAAAAGCTGTTGCATCTCAGAAGTTTTATGAATTTAGAAAAAGGCTTAAAGCCAAGTGCGATGAAAAAGGCATTGAATTAAGGGTAGCAGATAGATTTTATCCATCTTCAAAGACATGTCACCATTGTGGTTCTATCAGGAAAAATTTAAAGCTTTCAGATAGAATTTACAGATGTGAATGTGGCTATGTTGCAGACAGGGACTTCAATGCGGCACTTAATTTAAAAGATGCTAAAACTTACAGGATTGCATGATTAAAAGCAAATGTAAGTATGTACCGAAGGCTATTTCGGGAATTAACGACTGTGGAGTGTACAAGAACCTGTGAGTAGCGTATTGCCTGCAATCGTCAAAACATACACAATGAAGCAGTAAGAAGTATTCGTGAGGACTTCAATTTCTCGATGTGTTTGAGTATATTTAAACATATTTTGAGTGGCAGCCCATATGGACGTCAACATACAAAAATACCAGGCCTTTCTTAAGGCTGTTGAATATGGCAGTTTCACAAAAGCTGCCGAAGCACTCTCCTACTCCCAGTCCGGGATCAGCCGGATGATCGGCGATCTGGAACAGGAATGGAATATTATTCTTCTGGAACGCGGCAGGGGTGGTGTCCGTCTGACTTCTGATGGACTGAGACTTCTTCCTTACGCACAGAATGTCTGTGCCGAATATAAAAAGCTGCAGATGCAGGTGGATGAGCTCCATGGCCTGCAGTCTGGTCTGATTCGAATTGGTACATTTTCCAGTGTTGCCACACATTGGCTGCCGAATATAATCCAACAGTTTCAGAAAGATTTTCCGAATATTGATTTTGAACTTCTACTTGGTGATTACGCCGAAATTGAAAATTGGATTGTTTCCGGCCGGGTGGACTGTGGATTTTTACGCCTCCCGACAATAAATCCTGAACTGGAAACTATTTTTTTAGAAGCTGACCCGCTGATGGCTGTTATACCTGAACATCATCCACTGGCAGACTGTAAAAAATTCCCCGTTCAAGAACTGGTATCTGCTCCATTTCTCCTTCTTTCCAGAGGGGCTAATTCTGATGCCACAGACATCTTTAGTAATTGTGGGTTGAATCCGAAGGTACATATTATGACATGGGATGATTACGCAATTATGTCCATGGTCGAAAAGGGGCTTGGCATCAGTGTGCTTCCACAACTGATCCTGCAACGAATCCCTTATCACATTCTCACAAAAGAATTAGATGTTCCGGCTTACCGCCGTGTAGGGCTGGCTCTTAGAAGCAAGAAAACCGCTTCCCTTGCGGTAAAGCGGTTTCTCGAATATCTGCAGTACAGATAATTATTTTTCCATATTTTTAAAGCTGATAAAATGATAACTCTCTAAAATCTGAAAATATTTCACAATTCTTGGATACAGCGGCTCTGCTGCTTCTCCAAAATGTTCTTTCTGAAGAGCGGCCAGTTCCATCACTGTCCGCTCCCCGTCGATCAACGGCCACAGATAACTTCCCTGCACATCCAGATGAACTTTCGTCGTCTGTGGTCTGCGGAAATATGTCTGTGCGATCCGATTGAAAAAGCCTTCATTCTTCACTTCTAATACAACCCGTTCCCGGCGGTCTATATGCCAGCCGAGTTTTTCCGGTCTCACCGGAATCAGGTCAAGATAATTAATCTGCTGCTTATTTTTCTTATTCTTTTTCATTATTTCTCTTTACTCTTTTTCCAAAGAGAGAATTTCAGAAGGCATAAGATCATGATAACCATCAGTACAACTCCACCGATGTTACCAAAGTTTACACTTTCTCCGATACTTACGTTAATTCCAAATACTGCGAAGATTGCAAGCAGGATTCCTACAAGTCCTTCTCCTGCGATCATACCTGCACAATACAGTGTTCCGTCTGTTGTCTGCTTTGTCTTTGTCTCCTCGTCAACATTTTTACGACGATCCATGAACATACGAACAACACCACCGATCATGATGGATGCATTCAGGTAAATTGGAAGATACAGACCGATAGCAAATGGCATAACCGGTACTCTTAAGATCTCAAGTGCAATTGCTAAGAATACTCCGATAAATACCAGGTTCCATGGAAGGTTTCCACCCATGATTCCCTCTACGATCATCTTCATCAGTGTTGCCTGTGGTGCCGGTACTTCTGCTCCGCCGTATCCCCATGCTGCATTCAGAAGATAAAGAACTCCTCCGATTGCAAGACCGGATACAATAACTCCGATAATTTCACCCATCTGCTGTTTCTTAGGTGTTGCACCAAGCAGGTATCCTGTCTTCAGATCCTGTGATGTATCACCGGCGATAGCTGCTACGATACAGATAACTGATCCGATTGCAATAGCTGCTGTCATACCGTCGATTCCTGTCTTACCGCTTGCTTTGATTGACATTGTAGCAATCAGAAGTGTAGCGATAGCCATACCGGAAACCGGGTTGTTAGAACTTCCTACAAGACCTACCATACGGGAGGATACAGTTGCAAAGAAGAAACCAAATACTACGATAATTGCTGCTCCAAGTAATGTTACCGGAATTGCAGGCACTACCCAGATGATAAGAATCATAGCTACGATTCCGAACAGAATCATCTGCATTGGAAGATCCTGAGCTGTACGAGCTGTATTGGTATTCTTTCCACCTTTCATGCTCTTAATAGAGTCACGGAATGTTGTAATGATCAGTGGCAGAGATTTGATCAGGGAGATAATTCCTCCTGTAGCGATTGCTCCTGCACCGATATATTTTACATATGTACTCCAGATTTTTGCTGCTCCGCCAGCTGCATAAAGATCAGCAATTGTTGTTCCTACATCTGCCGGATAAAGCCATGTATCTGGTCCGAACAGACAAATCAGAGGAATGATCACCATCCAGCCGATTATAGATCCTACAAACATGTAGGAAGCGATCTGTGGTCCTACGATATAACCAACACCGAGAAGTGCCGGATATACTTCCATACCAATCTCACCTTTGAATGACTTAAATGCAAATGCTACGTCAGACGGAAGTACTTTCAGTCCGTCTACAACGAATTTAAATGCTGCTGCGAGTCCCATACCGGAGAATACTGTTGAAGCATTGGCTCCTCCTTCTTCTCCTGCCAGAAGTACGTCTGCACAAGCAGTTCCCTCTGGGTAAAGCAGTGTCTCATGCTCTTTTACGATCAGCGCATTACGAAGTGGTACCATGAAGAGTACTCCAAGGACTCCACCACAAAGTGCGATCAGTGTAATCTCTACAAGACTTGGCATATCGCACAGGCCCTCTTCTGCCCAAAGGAACAGAGCCGGCATTGTAAAGATGGCTCCTGCTGCCAGAGACTCTCCGGCGGAACCGATTGTCTGAACCATGTTGCTTTCCAGAATGGAATTACGCTTCATGATCACGCGGATCACTCCCATAGAGATAACTGCTGCCGGAATAGACGCAGATACAGTCATACCTACACGAAGTCCTAAATATGCGTTTGCTGCACCAAAAATTACAGCCAGAAGCATTCCCATTACAATGGAAGTTACCGTAAGCTCCGGCATAACCCTATCGGCCGGGATATACGGTTTAAACTCATTCTTTTCGTTCATTTCCCTCTCACCTTTCTTCTTGAGTTTACACGCCCTTCCATGAGCGTGCTTTCTTTATTATACCTAAATAATGCATGTAACTCAAGCTTATATTACACTTCTACTTGTGCAATTTTATACATATATTAGTATAATTTTCCAATTATTCTATTAAAAGTACAAAAAAAGCACCGATAAATCATATGTTATCTGATTAATCAGTGCTTTCTTGTTAATTGTCTAATGGCATTAATCATTGATTGATGTATTTTATTCTTTCGTTATATTTATTTTCAATCTCCGATTGATTCATTTTATTCTTAATTATCTGTTTTCTGGATACAGTTATCTACCAGCCAGTCTTTTACCAGATCTGTGAGCATTGCCTCTTTTAAAGTATCTTTTGAATATGCCTTTTCCATGGCGTCACCATCTTCGAATCCATATGTCTTAGCATACTCTTTTAACATCTTCTTGTATGTCTTGTCATCTAATTTAATCTTCTCTTTGTCTGCAATAGCCTCAGCGATCATGGTCTGCTTCTCAGACTCCTGAGCTGCCTCTTCCACTTTCTGCTCAAAACTCTCTACTGTATACTGGCCAGAAGATGTAATGTAAGTCTCATAATCAGTTCCCTGACTCTCTGCGTAAGATTTGTAAGAATCAATCAGAGAATTCTTCATCTCGTCAATCTTCTCCTGTTGTTTCTTAGAGTACTTCTGAACAGTTGTGTTATCGACTACTGCCTGCCATGCCTCTGATTTCAAAGTACTGTCATAGTCTTCCTGCTTCTGATCTTCCAGTGTCTTTTTAATCTCTTTCTTATATTCTTTTACAGTCTTAGAACTTTCAGAATTATTCGCAACCCACTCGTCTGTCAGTTCCGGTACATTCTGCTCTGAGATAGAATTTACAGTAATCGTAAACTGACATGCTTTTCCTGCAAGATCTGTTGACTGATAATCGTCTGGGAATTTTCCGTCCCATACAAACGTCTCTCCCACATTATGTCCGATGATGCTGTCTTCAAATCCATCGATCATCGTTCCAGAACCCAGTTCCAGTGAATAGCTATCAGAAGAGCCTCCGTCAAATGCTTCTCCGTCAATGGTTCCTACAAATGCGATATCTACAGTATCTCCCTTCTGCGCTGCGCGGTCTGTCACTTCTGTTGTCGTTGCAGAGCTTGTAAGCTGAGACTGAATATACTGTTCTACATCGTCATCTGTCACTTTTTCCGGTTTATCTGCTGCGCTTACTTCTACGCCTTTATACTGTGTGATTTTCAGATTGTCTGTCTCTAATCCTTTACTTGCCTGACATCCTACAAGAATCATGGAAGTTGCAAGTGTTGCACAGAAAAGTGCTGCTAATCTCTTCTTCATCTTCTTACCCCTTTAAAACTTCGTTTTATAATTTAAAATTACTTTTCACGCTCGGAAAAACGCCACTTCTAGTTATAACACATTTCCCAAATGTTGCAAATACTTTTCACATATATTTCATAATTGCACGCGCAGTAACTGACGTTTTTCCTTGCACTTCCACTTAAAGAATGATACAATGGGATTTGTGTAAATGACATTAGATAAATATAGGAGGGTTACTCGTGAGTACATTATCGATTGTTTTACTGGTAATTTTAGTCGTACTGATAATCGCTTGTGTTGTGCTGTATTTCCTGGGTAAGAAAGCTGAAAAAAAACAGGCTGAACAGCAGGAGCAGTTAGATGCTGTTGCACAGACAGTATCTATGCTGATCATCGATAAGGGCAAGATGAAGTTAAAAGATTCTGGTCTTCCACAGATTGTCATCGACAATACTCCAAAGTATCTCCGCCGTTCTAAAGTTCCGGTTGTCAAGGCGAAAGTCGGACCGAGAATTATGACACTGATGTGTGATGCTCAGATTTATCCGCTCATTCCTGTTAAAAAAGAAGTAAAAGCAACAGTAAGCGGTATCTACATTACCGGCGTTAAGGGCGTGCGTGGTGCACTGGAGACACCAGAGAAGAAAAAAGGATTTTTTGCCAGATTTAAAAAAGATAAAAAATAAAGCATAAAAAATAAAATCCAAAAAAAGAGGCTGTTTTTCACAGCCCCTTTTTTATACTCATTTTTTTATCCTTCTTATTCATTCGCTTCTATCAGAATGCGGATATCGCAGTCTGCGGCCTTGTCTCCATTAATATCCAGAGAATATCTGACCTGAAGTTCGATGCGCTCCTCTTCAATCTGTATATCCATACCTTTCGTATATGTGCCAAGAAGCAGATCTCCGTATGGAGTCTGATATGGAGTCACATTAATCTTATCGGTCTCAAATACCATATGCGAATTAGTAATTCCGCTTTTTGTAATATCTAAAAGCTTTCCTTCATCAATTTTGATTCGATTCTTGATCGTCCCCGGAATTCCCTCTACGACCTCATCATAAACTATGTAATGTTTCCCATTTTTCAGATAATAGGTGGCGGGAGTTGTCACCTCTATGGAGTTGGCCTCATTACTGTTCTCCTCCTGCACCATCATCACGCTGTCATCATAATGAAGTCCGGATATTGTAACTAATACATTTTTCGTCATAAATCTTTATCTTTCCTCATTCTCGAAGTCCGGCGGACATCATCACTTCTATTCCTGCCGGCTTTACAGAGAAAGCTTCTTGGAAATCTCGTACTGATATGCAGGGATTCCTTTCTGCATTCCAAGTGCTTCCTCAATATCAAAATCTACATATTCACCGTGTCTGTAACCTACGATACGGTTTGTCTTTCCTTCTAAGAGAAGATCTACTGCCATGGATCCCATGATAGATGCATATACACGGTCTTTACATGTCGGGCTTCCACCACGCTGCATATGTCCAAGGATAGTTGCTCTTGTCTCCATGCCTGTTCTTTCTTCGATTGTCTTTGCAAGATTCACAGAATCACCAACACCTTCTGCATTGATGATAATGTAGTTCTTCTTACCTCTTTTTTTAGACTCTTTTATATCATCGATAATATCCTCAATATCATATCCTTCTTCCTCAGGAAGGAGAATACGTTCAGCTCCATTTGCAATACCGCACCACAGAGCCAGGTATCCTGCATCACGTCCCATAACTTCAATAATAGAACATCTGCTGTGTGAAGTAGATGTATCACGGACTTTATCAATTGCCTCCATAGCTGTATTTACCGCTGTGTCAAATCCGATTGTATACTCTGTACAATCAATATCAAGATCGATGGTTCCCGGAACTCCAATCGTATTCACTCCAAGATATGCAAGTTTCTGCGCTCCACGGAAAGATCCGTCTCCTCCAATTACTACCAGACCGTCAATTCCATACTTTTTACAGATAGCTGCTGCTTTCTGCTGACCTTCTTCTGTAATCATCTCTTTACAACGGGCCGTCTGAAGAATTGTACCTCCACGCTGAATAATGTCTGATACATCTCCTGCGTCCAGATCGATGATTTCCTCATTGAGAAGTCCCTTATAACCTTTTCTGATGCCTCGTACTTTCACACCTTTTCCAAGTGCAGTTCTGACAACAGCACGAATTGCCGCGTTCATTCCCGGAGCATCTCCTCCACTTGTCAATACACCTATTGTACGAATGATTCTTTCTGCCATGATTCTTCTCCTCCATCGTAGAGTTGCTTTTCACCTCTTTGATCAGCAACATATTTATTTCGTTATTTATTTAACCTTTCACGCTACATTGTATATGAATTGCCTTAGTTTTTCAATGGTTTTTCCACCACTTTTACGCAAGATTCACCAAAATAATTCATAAGCCTGCTTAGTAATCCAGGTTCTATATTCACATTTCGGTTAGATGGAAGGCGTTTTACCGCCCGCTCTGCCTTACAATATACTATAACTTCATCATTTCCATCGGAAGATGCAAGCATATCATATAGCATCTTCTCTCCCTGAAGAAATGTTTCTTTATCCGGATACTGGATCCAGAGTTCCTGTTTCTTCTGTCCAAATGGAATGACTTTCTCACAGATCAGTTTGCTGGAGGCTTCATCCTCTTCAGACACCCGTCCCTTAACAAAGACAACATTTTCCTCTTCCAGATATTGATGATAGCGCTCATAATCTCTTGGAAATACAACGACTTCTACTGATCCCATAATATCTTCGATCGTCAGGAAACACATGGTCTTATTATTCTTCGTGTATTTGATTGTCTTGCTCGCAATGATTCCACCAATGATCTCTGCTGCGCCATCACTGACTCTTGAAAATCCCAATTCCTCATCAAACTGGAAATCCTGTGTCGTTTTGGAAATGCCTTTTCTCCACTGCTCCTCGTACTCTTCCATCGGATGTCCGCTTAAGTAGATTCCAAGCACTTCTTTTTCGAAAGCAAGTTTCGTAGACTTCTCGTATTCACCTACATTTGGCAGCGGAATATCGAACTCGGATTTCTGTTCTTCTCCTACAATGTCAAAAAGAGACATCTGACCTGTCATGGAATTTTTCTTCTCCCGGTTCACCTGGTCGAGAATCTGTACATAGATGACCATGAATTGCTTTCTTGTTCCTCCAAGTTCGTCAAATGCACCGGATTTGATAAAGTTCTCAATCGTTCTCTTATTGATATCTTTTCCTGACATCCGCTCAATGAAATCTTTCAGATTCTTAAACTCTCCGTTTGCTTTCCGCTCTGCAACAATTTCTTTGATGACTGGTCTGCCGATGCTCTTGATCGCTGCCAGTCCGTACCGGATACTTCCGTTATCTACAGAAAAGCTGCTGTAACCATGGTTAATGTCCGGCGGCAGAATCTTGATCCCCATCTGGCGGCAACTGTAAATGTACTCGGCTACCTTTCCTGGATTATCAATGACTGAGGTCATAAGAGCTGCCATATACTCTACTGGATAATAATATTTGAGCCATGCTGTCTGGTAAGAAACGACCGCATATGCTGCCGCATGGGATTTGTTAAACGCATACTTGGCAAAATCTGTCATTTCATCATAAATCTTATTGGCAGTCTTCTCGTCAATACCATTTGCAATACAGCCTGGTACACCTTCCTCCGGATTTCCGTACACAAAATTCTGGCGTTCCTTTGCCATGACATCGGCTTTCTTCTTGGACATAGCGCGGCGCACAAGGTCGCTTCGTCCAAGGGTATATCCTGCCAGATCACGCACAATCTGCATAACCTGCTCCTGATAGACGATACAGCCATAAGTTGGCGACAGGATCGGCTCTAGCTGTGGGCAGTCATAGGTGATCAGCTCCGGATGTTCTTTTCCTTTAATATACTGAGGGATAAAATCCATCGGCCCCGGACGATACAGGGAAATTCCGGCGATAATATCTTCCAGGCTCTGCGGTTTCAGCTCTTTCATAAAGTTCTTCATTCCTGCACTCTCTAACTGGAACACACCGTCTGTCTTTCCCGTTCCAATAGAATCCAGTACTGCTTTATCGTCAAAATTAATCTTGTTAATGTTGATCTCTTTTCCGGAACTGTAGCTTGCAAGCTTCTCTGCATCCCGGATCACCGTCAAGGTGCGAAGCCCCAGAAAGTCCATTTTCAAAAGTCCCAGCTCTTCCAGCGTGGTCGCTACGAACTGAGTCGTTACAGATCCATCTGATCCAAGTGACAGCGGCACATATTCTTCTACCGGCTTCTGGCTGATAACAACTCCGGCTGCATGCATGGAAGTATGTCTTGGAAGTCCTTCCAGACGCATGGACATGTCAATCAGTTCTTTTACCTGTGGGTCTTCCTCATAGGACTTGCGAAGTTCTGAGCTGGTCTTGAGTGCCTTATCCAAAGTAATATTCAGCTCCTTCGGAATAAGCTTCGCAATATTATCTACAAATACATACGGCAGATCCATCACACGTCCTACATCCCGAATCACACCTCTGGCAGCCAGTGTACCAAATGTGACGATCTGAACGACTCGGTCTGCGCCGTACTTTCTTCCTACATAGTCGATCACTTCCTGACGCCTCTCGTAACAGAAATCCACGTCAATATCGGGCATGGACACACGCTCCGGATTCAGGAAACGTTCAAACAGAAGCTGGTATTTAATCGGGTCAATACTTGTAATCTCCAAACAATACGCCACAATACTTCCGGCACCGGAACCACGTCCCGGTCCGACCATAACACCGTTATTTTTTGCAAAATGTATGAAGTCCCATACAATAAGAAAGTAGTCCACAAACCCCATACTTTTTATTACACCGAGTTCGTAATCAAGACGTTTCTGTAATTCGTCCGATACAGGTGAATATCGTTTTTCAAGACCGCTTTGACAAAGTTCACGTAAATATTCAAATGCGTCCTTACCGCCCGGCACTGCATAAGCAGGCAAGTGCCTTGTACCGAAATCAAAATCAACATTACATCTCTTTGCGATTTTTTCCGTATTCTCAATCGCTTGCGGCACATATTCAAAAAGCGACGCCATTTCTTCCGGTGACTTGATATAAAATTCTTCCGTTTCAAACTTCATCCTGTCGGGATCGTCAACCTTTTTTTCCATTTGAATACACATCAAAACGTCCTGATACTTTGCGTCCTCTTTTTTCAAATAGTGTATATCGTTTGTCGCAACAAGTCCGATACCCGTTTCCTCCGACAATCTCAACATATCCGGAATTATTCTCTTTTGTTCGCTGAGTCCGTGGTCTTGAATTTCAAGGAAATAATTATCCTTACCCAAAACCTCCGCATATTTTAAAGCGATTTTTTTTGCTTCGTCATAGTCGCCTCTAAGCAATGCTTTCGGCACTTCTCCCGCAATACAAGCCGACAGTGCGATAATACCCTCGCTATGCTCTTTAAGCATTTCAAAATCAATTCTCGGCTTATAATAAAATCCGTCAATATATCCCGCCGAAACAAGTTTTATAAGATTTTTATAACCCCTTTGATTTTCGGCAAGCAAAATAAGGTGACTTGTTTTATTATCAATATCATGTACCTTATCAAAACGACTTCTCGGTGCCATATACACCTCACAGCCTATAACTGGGTGTATTCCCTGTGATTTTGCTTCACGATAAAAGTCAACCACGCCGTACATTGAGCCGTGGTCGGTAATGGCACACGAATCCATGCCAAGTTCTTTAACTCTTGCAACAAGTTTTTTTATACTTGCCTCACCGTCCAAAAGACTGTATTCAGTATGTGTATGAAGATGGCAAAACTGCATATGCCCCAAACCTCCTTTATATCGTTTCCGCTAACTCAACCAATCTGCTCAGTCTGTGATTTACACCCGATTTGCCAATCGGCGGATTTGTTTTTTCACCCAATTCTTTCAAACTGTCCTCGGGATATTCTTCGCGTAAAATCGCTATTTCCTTTAATACATCGGGCAGTTTGTCCCATTGTTTTGCGTCCTTGATTTTTTTTATCGCAAACAAATGCTTTGATGAAGCCTTTGCGGCTTTGTTCGTGTTGGCATTTTCACAATTTACACGTCTGTTGACTTCGTTACGCATTTCTTTTTCAATCTGTACCGAAAACAGTTCAAACGCTCCTTGTGCCGCGCCCATATATCCGAGTATATCCGCAATTTCTTCGCTGCCCTTGATATAAACAACATTATACCCTTTACGGTATGTTATTTTTGAATTAAAACCCTCATTTTTAAGCAATTTCTGCAAACGAAGTGCCTGCTCATCGCTTTTCGTATTAAATTCCATATGATACCCTTTTTGAGGGTCTGTAACAGAGCCACCGCCCAAAAACGCACCTCGCACAAACGATGCTCTGCAACACGAAAACGGTATATCGTCCGATTGCGATATACCGCCTGTGATATTTTCAACCTGATATATATTATCTATAATAATACGCTGTACTTTTGAAATAACCTGTGTTTCCACCTGTATCCCGTAAGCCGTATTTATATCCGCTGTTATTCTCTTTGCAATGTTTTCGTTTTCTGTTGCAAACTTAATGCTGTCACTGCCTATATTTCCTCCGAACATCAATGCTCCAGACAATTCATATGCAGCACAGTTCATACAACCGTATTCACTCTTACACAGCTTTTCTTTTATCTGTGATGAAAAAGACATTAAAATAATCCTCTCATATCTTTATCTTATTTATTTTCAAAATAATTTACGTCACTGCCCAATCTCATAATAGTTCTTGCCAAACGGCTGAAATTGTGACGTATTTTATCGTTTCGTACAAGCAAAAGATTACCTTGCACAAGTTTTGCTCTTTTGAGAACGTTTATTGAGTCAATCATAACTTCACGCGCATGTTCGGACGCGTACTTAATTCTAAGACTTTCGGGAATTATTGCGTTGTTCGCAATAACTATATCCGCAATACCCTCATACGAATGACGTTCAATCGCCGCAAGGTGATCGGACACCGTATAATTTTCCGTTTCGCCTGCCTGGCTCATTATGTTGCACACATAAATTTTTACGGCATTACTCTTTTTGATTGCGTCAACAACACCGTCCACAAGCAAATTAGGTATAATACTCGTGTAAAGACTTCCCGGACCTAAAACAATTATATCGGCTTTTTCAAGAGCCTTTATAACTCCGTCAACAGCCTTTGGCTTTTCGGGATTAACCATTAATTTAACTATACCGTTTTTAGGACCGTCATGGTGTACGCCAATATGCGACTCACCCTCAATCAGTCTGCCGTCCTCAAGCAATGCGCTTAGCGTTACAGACTCATTCGTAACGGGATACACCGTTCCTACCACACCTGTAAGGTGGCTGAATTTTTTTACCGCCTCATCAAAGCTTGACGAGGTTTCATTAAGTGCCGCCAAAAAAAGATTGCCAAGACTGTGACCCTTTAAGCTTCCGTCTTTAAATCTGAAATTCAAAAGTTCGCCCATTACGGGATCAACCTCTGCCAACGCACTTACGCAGTTTCTCACGTCACCGGGTGCAAGCATACCGAGGTCACTTCTAAGTATTCCCGATGAACCGCCGTCATCGGCAACCGTTACAACCGCTGTTATATTATGAGTATGTAGCTTTAGACCCTTGAGCATAGTCGAAAGACCTGTTCCTCCGCCTATCGCCACAACCTTTGTATCTGAAATCATCTGCCATTAACTCCTTTCACAAAGCTAACGTCGGCGAAATATTCGCCTTTTAAACTATTCCCTGCCCATATCACGATACGATACATTAACCGTATAGTCACATGATTTTAAATAATCCGCAAGTTTATTTGTCATAGTAACACTTCTGTGTTTACCGCCTGTACAACCGATTGCGATTGTAAGAGAAATTTTTCCCTCCTCAATATAAAGAGGTATCATAAATTCCATAAAATCTTCGAGTTTTTCCATAAAAGTAACCGATTTCGGAAAGCTCATAACATAGTCCTGAACTTCCTTATCATTACCTGTTTTATGCTTTAATTCATCAATATAGAACGGATTCGGAAAACATCTTACGTCAAACACAAGGTCGGCGTCAAGCGGCATACCGTATTTAAAACCGAATGCCATTACATTAATTTCAAGTCCTTGCTTTGTATCGCCTGACGCATAAATTTCTTTTAATTCCTGCAAAAGTCCCTGCGCTGTAAGATGTGACGTATCTATAACATAGTCCGAAGCCTCGTAAAGAGCGGAAAGCATTTTTCTTTCCTGTCTTATTGATGCCAAAAGCCCGTTTGTATTTTCAATAGGGTGCATACGTCGTGTTTCTTTATATCTCTTTACAAGTGTTTCATCATCCGCATTAATGTACAAAAGTTTGCAATCGTATCCCTTTTGCTTTAAATCATCAATCTGTGCCAAAAGTTCATTTATCATATCGCCG
>OLQE01000585.1_pt1 | contig 26664 bp, 31 predicted proteins | sample 1643161 | NCBI WGS metagenome assembly OLQE01 (sample SAMEA3136650, study PRJEB25190) | human gut metagenome | reverse complement strand
CGCGCCCGGTACTCCCTTGAATACTGCCGGTGGTAGGCGCGGCTCTTTTCCTTTTTGGCTTCTTCGATTTCCTCCCGCATTTGCCGGATTCCCTGCTCGGTCGGCTCTGCAAGCTGTGTCACTTCATTCTCAAACTTGCCGATATAATTGAAATATATGCTGATGTGCTGGATTGCGTATCTCGCCCTTTTCTGGTCGCGCTCATGCACTTCAATCCGGCTGATAAACTCGTTGAGAATGGCGGGGGTAAGCTCGGTAAAGGCGGCATGGCGTTCCGTCAGCTTCAAAAACTTCTGCGCCCGTCCTCCCGCGTTCTCATAAGCGGATAGCTGCTCTTGGAGCGTGGCAAGCTCCGCTTTCAGCGCATAGTATTCTTCCGAATACTTCTGCGACATCTGCTCATAGCGGTCTTGCGGGATCGTGCCGAGGGCGTTGTCCTCATAGAGCTTATTCAGCACCTTGTCAATCTGTTCAAGGCGTGTCGTGATTTGCGGGATACGTTTCTGCTGCTTCTTGGTCTGGTCGGTCTGCTGCATGGCAAGGTTCTTTTTGCGTATCCTCGAACAGAAGGACAGCAGGACGTTCCAGAAAATCTCGCTGCCGCCAAGGGGACTCTTCCTTCTCCTGGTAACGGAGCCGGTATCCGAGCTGGCATTGACTGTATTTGCAGCGTTGGAGCTGGACCTGGATACAGGGATGAATAGAAATTCCCCCGTTATCCATATAGGCCAGATAACCTGGCTTGGACCGATTGACCTGCTCAAAAGGGATATTGTCATGGTTCTGAACTGGCAGCATGGCGTTTTCCTTCTGAAATGCTATTTGAGAAAAACCAAATGTATCACAGAAATAGAAACGGCTTTCTCCCGGTGAGTGCTGTATTTCCAGAATGTCAGAGACTGACATGGAATGTCCGGTGAAACCGATCTTTTCCAAATAGCGGGCATCCGCTTCATCTTTGCGGTTGAATATCCGGTAGATTTCTTCCAGCGTGGCGACTTCCGTTTCTCCGCAGAATACGGATTCATAAATTTCTGCAGGCGGTGATGGATACCCGGCTTTTTGAAAATAGGAAAGGGGCATAAATATCAGCCGGTCCTGATCCAATTCCGGGATGATCTGATAGATCGTTATTTTCATAAGGTATCGTCCTCCTTTGCAAAAGAAGGACCTCCCTGGTTGGAAGATCCTTCGTAATCATTATGGTTATTCGTTACACAATTCTTTTTCATAGTTCAGGAGCTGCTCCCAGGTCAGCCATTCCGGTTTCCCGTCAGCAGGAAGCTCCTTCCACAATTCTTTCATACGGTCAATATGATGCTGGGGATCACTTTCGGATAAGATGGTAACGCTCCGGTTCCCGTAGCCGAGAAAATATTCGCAGTCACGCTGCATCCGGCTTAACATCATATACTGGAACTCATACGGGGATCTTCGGAACGGTTCTGGCTCAAAGGTATATTCCTGCTGGATGTGGGATACTGGTTCCCCATCCAGGTCGTTCCTCGTAGTAGAATATAAGTCCGGGGTTTCGGATTTCCCCAGGTTAAGGTCTTTCCAGAACCGTCCGTACTGATCTTCATAAGTTGGACAGTCAAAATCATCGATGCCGATGAATTTCAGAGCCAAGACCGTCGATTTTTTCTCTTTCATAATTTTTGTCACTCCTTCTCAAAAATATGGGCTGCCTGCAACTTAAACCAGAAATCACATTTTTCATCTTCCGGGAAGCGACCTCTTTTATCCGGAATTATGACTCGTAGAACCTCTTGGCCGTACATCTGATAAGTGTCCAGACGAATCGGGACATGGGGAAGTAAATCCTCCACCAGATCTCCGGATTGAAACTGTTTCCCATCTGCCACTTTTTTCATCAGTTCTTTTAAAAGGTAATGGATTAAAGCAGGAGGCAGCTTCAGAATCACCTGGAACTCTGGATGCTGATACCGGTTCATTCCTTCGGTATGCACATTATTAAGAGGAAATTCTTTTTCTGTTATGTCACAAATAATCTTATATCGTTCTTTTTTGTTCCATTTCCAAAGACCACTCATGCTGTTTCGTCCTCCATTTCCAGGCTCCATTTCAGCTTTTCTCGTACATCCATAAGGATAAGCCCTAACTGGTTTTCTCCGTGGCCGTTGACCTTGCCCCAGAAGTAATCGCCCCAGGTATTGCCTTCTATGAGAAGACTGTTTCCTGTGGCAAGCAGGGCATCCCGCAGCTTTGGGTTCTGCATGAATTTACACATACAGATTTCATACATCAGGGAAATCTTTACCTTATCCCAGTCCGGGCGCAGCGTGAGGTTCTTTCCACGCTTTTTGGCTTCTGTCGGATTGTGCAGGCGGAAAATAGAGAATTGCTGCTGCTCTTTTGCACAGCAGGTCTTCTGCGCCTGGAAAGCTGCTTCATTATTGGCGTAAGTCTGCCCCATGTAGGTAACAGGAGCCGGATAAAAATTACTGAGAAATGCATATTTTCCTGTAAAAGAGGAGATGACATTCCTGTGAGTTTGTTTATGGATAGTTTCTTTTGGTTGATCATTGGATTTCATGCACATTCCTTTCCGCACAAAAAAAGGAACCGCCTATCCTATAGGTAGTTCCCTTCTTAAACAAAGTGCTTAAATCTTCAGTTTGTCTGTAATTCTTTTTGTTCCTGTTCTTCGTAGAACCGGTCTGCGATATAGCCCGCTGACTCCGCCCAAAGCGTATTCTCGGTATTCTGCAGAGCCTGATACGTCTTAGAATGGTAAAAGGCTCCGGCGGCATCTTGGAAAGAAAGATGGCTCCGTTCCTTGATGATGTCGATCACATCCCGGATCTGGATACACAGGTTCATCGTGATATCTTTGTTATTGAAAAAATATTTTCCTTCCATAGTTTACGAAACCTCCCTTCGGGATTCCAGCGTCAGGTGCTCCAGGGCAAGGGGCGTATGGAAAGACACCTGGTTGTTGACTTTATTATAGCGAAGCCTTTCCACTGCTTCCTCGGCTTTTAAAACACCTGACAGGTATAACTGCACAGTCTCCATTGTATTGTCGTCTGCAACAGGCCCTACGACCACATCATAAGCGTGCTGGATGCCGCCTTTCGTGCGGTTTTCTTTGATAAACTCCAGCCACTCCCGATCCAGAGCAGCAAAGTGCTTGATCTTCAGGTCCTCTGTCTGGTGGAACAGGTAACGGTAAACATATCTGCCGCCTTTGTGGGAGCGCAGATAAAGACGTTTGGCCCATTCCTCCGCCTGGCTTTCCAAGACGGTACAGTAAAATCCCCGGCCAAAGTCACGGCGATTATGGGATTTTCCCAGGTCAATCTCATCAAATGCGATGTTGGAACCGTGGTAAAGTACCAGTTCCAGAGCATTTTCTTTGATGATTTCCTCCACATATTGAAAAGTCTCTTCCATATCCAACTGATGAAGCATTTCGTGCTGTATCAGGATTTTTTCAAAAACCTGATGCTTACAGAAGAGATCAAAGACGTCCCCTTCAGACAGATGATGCTTTTGTGCGTAATACTCGACTGCTTGTACAGATAAGATTTCCACATCGGATTGAATACTCATACTTATCATTGCCTCCATTTGCCCCTATTATACCAGAAATGAATTTGTATTCCAACGGAATTATCTGTGGAATGGCTGCATCATTTTCGGGACTGTAATGACAGGAGCTGGCTGGAACTTTCTTCTAAAGGGAAGGGAACTGCCCGGCAGTTCCTTTCCCGAAATCATTATTCAGCGAAAACCGTAAGTGGGATTTAAGAGATCTTAGCCAGAAACTCTGCTTCTGACAGAATGGTTATGCCTAAAGACTTGGCTTTCGCCAGCTTGCTTCCGGCTTTTTCGCCGCAGATGAGATAATCCGTTTTGCCTGTCACAGAGCTGCCCGGTTTGGCACCAATCTCCAGGATCTTATCATTGATCTCTGCGCGGGTGAAATTCTCCAGCTTTCCGGTTGCTACGATAGTCTTTCCTGCAAATTCAGTATTTTTTGCCATAGTGGTTTCTTCCTTTCTTTCTTCAAATGTAAATTCTTTCTGTAACGTGTCCCAGAGCATCAGGTTTTCTTCATCCGCAAACCAGTCATGGATGTTCCGGTTCAGTGTAGCGCCAAAGTCCTCTAACTGTGTGAAGTCATAGTCATCGGTGGCAGCCGCCCGGAAGGCATTCAGACTGCCGGAGAATACGGTATCCAATACCCGGCTTTTTGTACGGCCTACCATGGGAATATCCATGCTGACCAGATAGCGGACAAAGGTGGTGCTGCGGCTGGCCTGAATTGCGTTCCAGAGCCGGTCAAAGGATTTCTCCCCGAACCCTTCCAGCCGGATGATCTCTTCCCGGTGCTGATCCAGATGGTAGATGTCATGGAAGGTCTGAAGGTATCCCAGGTTCAGGAATTTCTCCAGGGTAGCCTCACTTAACCCTTCAATATTCATGGCTTTCCGGCATACGAAATGGACGAATTTTTTCAACTGCTGGCTTTCACAGGATGGATTGCTGCAGTGTACGGTTTCAATGATCCGTCCTTTTTCTCCTTTTTTTCGATGGAGTTCTGTTGGAGCGCCGCAGCACGGGCAGATAGCAGGGGCTGCATCCCGGTAATGTCTACGGTCCAGGTTCTCCTCTACATGGGGAATGATCATGTTCCGTTTGGATACCAGGATACGGCATCCCGGCACCAGCTCCAGTTCCCGGATAAAGGTGAGGTTATGAAGCGTGGCCCTGGATACGGAGCACCCATCAATCTCCACGGTGTCAAAGACTGCCACAGGTGCCAGTTCCCCGAAACGGGAAGGCGTCCATTCAATACTCTTGAGAACGGTTTCATAGGTTTCGTCCTCAAATTTGAAAGCAAGTCCGTCCTTGTAGTGATGTCCGGTTCTTCCGCAGCTTGCAGAATATGCCAGGTCATCGAAAATCAGTACCATTCCGTCAATGGGAAGGTCCAGTTCCTCTGCCTTTTCCTTCAGGTCCTGGATACGAAGATCCAGATATTCCGGCGAAATCTGATCCGGATTTAGGGGAATATACGGGCAGGAACCAAAGCCCAGCTTTGATAACTGATATAGGCGTTCCTCCCGGCTGTTGCTGTTTTCTCCCTCATCCAGCCCTTCCAGTACGTTGAAGGGAAGAAAGGTGACACAGCGGTCTTTGCAATTCTCCGGATCCAGGCTCCGCACAGATCCGGCAGCCAGGTTCCGGGCGTTTTTATAAGGTTCCCCGTTCTTGTCCCGGAGTGTGATGTTCAGCCGTTCAAAATCCTTTCTGTGTATGAAGGCTTCCCCGGTGACAACCAGCCGCTCTTTATAAGAGATAGCGAATGGCACATTCTCAAAGGCGGGAATGTTATGGGTGATATCTTCGCCAATCTCTCCGTCTCCCCGTGTGGATGCCTCTGCCAGCCAGCCGTTTTCATAGGTGAGTTTTACCGTAAGGCCATCCAGCTTCAGCATAAGCAAAGCTGCGTGATTGCCACAAAAACGGCATAAATCTTCCACCTGCTTTGTCTTATCCAGAGACAGAAGCGGATGGGGATGCGGTACTTTCTCCAGTTCGCTGACCGGCGGGTAGCCTACGGTCTGGGTTGGGGAAGTGGAGTAGATGATCCCTGTCTCCTTTTCCAGACTTTCCAGCTGCTCGTACATCCGGTCATACTCCGCATCGGAGATTTCTGGTGCATTCAGGTTATAGTAGGCGTGACGGTGTTTGTTAAGGTTGTCTACAAGCAATTTTACTTCTTTTACATGGTGCATGATTGGATGCTCCTTTCTTGGGATTCGCATAAATTATTAAGCGCATTTTAAGGTATGTAAATTACAGTCATAGTAGTATGGATGTGATGACAGAATGTCCGTATCCAACACGGTTGTCTGATTGACAGATGTAATTAACTCTGAAAGACCTCCTTCTTCTGGAGACAAATGTTTACGCAGAATCAGAAGCTCGTGGATACTACTGGGAATTACATAGAAATCCTCCTGTAATACTTCTGCTATTTTTTCCAACATATTGTCATACAGGATACAAGCTGCACCGTCTATACGGCTTTGATTCGTTAAGACCAGAAGGTCTTCCTCCGGCATTACAGATAATGGGGCGGTAAGATTTTCTGACATTTCGTTAAGCGTGGCGCATACCGACTGAAGTGAATAGGGAAACAGTCGGCAAGTGTTCTTATGGGCATACTTGTATAATTCGTTTTGCTGGATTCCCCAGAGATCCAAATGGGAATTATGAATGAGAAAACCAGCAGTCTGTTCATCCGTGTTCGCAATGCAGCAATAGAAAACGATTGCCAAATCAAGATACGGGATATAAGGAATATCGTCCAAAAGATCCTTGTTCATATCCAGATTGATTAATTTATAGATGATTTTTTCCTTCAGTTCCTCGAAATTAGTTAAGTCCTTCAGCTTAAAATCTCCAGTCTGCTTGGCGTTCCGATATAACTTATATATGGTTTTTGCTATCTCTTCAAAAGATGATCCATTACACAAGTCGCTATAGAAATCATCCAGATAGATAACCGGGGATGCTGAGAAACGCTCTCCATCGGAGGCGTCTTCAATGAGAAGACCTTGGCAGAGGGTTTGATTGTTCTTTCTTGCCGTGTATGTGCTGACAGTAACGTCAGCACCAAGGTTCTCCTCCAGATACGTTTTTACTTGCATTTCAAATTCTTTGTAAGTCATTTTGATTCTCCTTTCTGTTACTATGTCCATCCGGAGCATTGAAAAACAACCCTCCTTTCCCATGTTCAGGCATAAAAAAAGAGAATGACGCAAAATGTTCATTCTCTGACAGCGTGCAGTTCTCTGCAAAACAAAAAAAGCCAGAAGGTACTGCCTGATGGCAGAGTATCCCTCTGACTGATTACAAACCTAAACAGCGTGTGATAAATCCTTTCCGGATAGACACAAAATATATGGTACGAATTTAGTATAACACTAGATATAGTAGTGGTCAAATGAAAAATAGCTCTACACACCTATATATAGCATAACAAATAGGCAGCACCCCTTTGTACGTCAGGTTTTGACAGAAAAATCCTCTTGACGAAAGAACGTATGTTCGTCATAATAAGAGAAAAAGGAGGCGAACATGAGTTTGGAAAGAAGAAACGTTATTTTTCATATTGATGTAAATTCCGCATTTCTGAGCTGGGAAGCTGTTTACCGCCTCCACCATTTAGGCGGGAAGGAGGATCTGCGGGAAAAGGTGTCTGCGGTTGGCGGTGATATGGCAATGCGGCACGGAATTATATTGGCGAAATCTATTCCGGCTAAAAAGTTCCATATAAAAACGGGAGAAACTATTCTGGAGGCGAAACAGAAATGTCCGGAGTTGATTTTGGTTCCACCCAATTATAACCTGTATGAGAAATGCTCCAAGGCATTTATGGATATCCTGCGCCAGTATTCTCCAACCGTAGAGCAATACTCGATAGACGAAGCCTTTGTGGATATGACAGGTACGGAAGGACTCTGGGGCGATGCGGTGACGGCAGCATATAGGATGAAAGATCAAATCCGGGATACGCTGGGATTTACCGTCAATATCGGGATCTCGGAGAACAAGCTGTTGGCCAAGATGGCATCAGATTTCCAGAAGCCAGACCGGGTGCATACGCTGTGGCATAATGAGATTGAAGATAAAATGTGGCCGCTTCCGGTGAGTGATCTGTTTTTTGTCGGGCGGGCGACTGCAAAAAAGCTGTTTAACCTGGGGATCCATACCATAGGGGAACTGGCCCATGCGGACCCACATCTGCTGAAAGTCCATCTGAAAAAGCACGGGGAGGTCATCTGGGCGTTTGCCAATGGGATGGATGTATCCGTGGTGCAGTCTGAAGCCCCGGCCAATAAAGGATACGGGAACTCCACCACCATTGCCTTTGATGTAACGGATGCGTCCACTGCGAAGCTGGTGTTGTTGGCGTTGGCGGAGACGGTGGGAACCAGACTGCGGGCAGTCAAGGTGCGGGCGGAAGTGATCGCTGTGGGAATCAAATCTCATGACCTGCGATATGCCAGCCACCAGATGACGCTGCAGAACGCTACGAACATAACCATTGAGATCCATCGTTGTGCCTGCCAGCTTTTTGACCAATTATGGGATGGGACAGCCATCCGGCATCTGGGGATCCACACCAGCCGGGTAAAGGATGGGTTCAATATGCGCCAGTTGGATATGTTTGACACGACAGATTATGAAAAGCTGGAGAAAATGGACGCAACGGTGGACCGGATCCGTGGACGGTATGGGATTGACTCGGTAAAGCGGGCGGCATTTGTCGGAAGTCCGATTGACCATATGTCCGGTGGAATCTCAAGAGAAAAAAGGACTGTTGATTATAAGAAAATCGGGGTAAAATAGGAGGTAGAGATCTATGAGCATGGGGATTGGAACGAACACCCAGAAACCGGATGAGGGCGAGCTGAAAAGAAAAATGAAGGAAATCGCCTGTTCTGTCTGGTACACGAGCAAAGGCAGAACAATTCCTATGATGTTCAAATATCAAGATGAGGAAGGCGTAATTCATAAAGTTACGCACATTAATGTACAGAAGCAGGCAGAAAAATTTTATTGTGGTATTCCTATTCAGGAGTTCTGCTGTAGTACAGTGGTGGAAAATCAGGAATATCTATTTCGGTTATATTATTATCCGGAGTCGCATTGTTGGAAGGTAAGTTGGGGAGAGGAATAGTGAATAAGCATATTTTAAAATTTCCAGAGGAGGGATTAAAGCAACTGCAGTTTTTTATGGAAGGACTAAGCTTTCCTGTGGCAGTTGCTGCATATACAGAACAGGATATTGTGAAGATCTCTTATCTGGTCCGGCTGCTTCAGAGGGGCGATATTCATAGCACCTATGCACTGTGTATCTGGTGTATCCGTCAGGGGATCATTTATCAGATATTGTTTCGGTTTTCTTTTAAAGCGATGATTAAAAATCCTGTTCGTACCTATGATTATTTACGGCTCCAGAGATTGCTGAAGAAATGCAGGGAACAAACGCTGGGAAAGTCGAGATAAGGAGAAGAAAATGTGTGGACGTTATTATGTGGATGATGAGACGGCAAGGGAGATTGAGAAGCTGGTACGGGATCTGGATAGGAAATTGCAGATAGAGCGCACTGGTGATGTTTTCCCAGCGCAAAATGCTACAATAATAAAAGGGCAGGAGCACCATCTTGCTGCAGAACAGATGAGATGGGGCTTCCCAGGGTTTGAGAAAGGAAAGCTGCTGATCAACGCAAGGGCAGAGAGTGCCCTGGAACGTCGGGCTTTTCGGGATAGTATACAGAACAGGCGTTGCATCATTCCGTCCAGAGGTTTTTACGAATGGAATAAGAGTAAGGAGAAGTTCACTTTTGAACGGGAAGATGCTACAGTGCTATTTATGGCAGGATGCTATAATCGATATGAGGATGAGGAAAGGTTTGTGATCCTCACAACGGAGGCAAACTCTTCCGTGGCGCTGATCCACAACCGGATGCCGTTGATCCTGGAGCCGGAGGAGGTGGAGGACTGGGTACTGGATGACAGGGCAACCGAGTATTTGTTGCATAAGACGCCGGGACTGTTAAAGGCTCATGCTGAGTATGAACAGATGCGGTTGTTTTAATGAGGCTTGTCTGGTATGAATACTTGTAGAAGTGGCTATGTTTTTACAAAAATATTCTAGTCGGAAGATGATTTGCCAGAACAGATAAGTGTAATATACTCTAAGCAGCGTCTGTACAGAGAAGCCGGCTGCTTAGAGTATATTATTGTAAGGAGGAATGAATGATGTACACACAGGAACAAAACAGAGAAATTGAGAAGGTTATGAATGCTTTTGCTGATTACATTCGGGATACCCCGCATTTTGATCTGTTATGGTCAGATAAGGTGGGATATGTATTCCTTGACGGGATTTCTGAGGAGCAGGATGACTTTTGCATGGCGCCGATTATTCTCCGGGATGGTGAAACGCTTTGTGAGGAAATAATCTATCACATCGCTTGTGATGTAGTGGAGGAAAAGGGAAAATCCCATGACCTGCGTTTGTGCGGTACGGAAGAACGGGAAGAGATCCAAAAGCGGCTGTTACCATATCTGCGACAGCTTCCGGAATATGAACATCTGGTGGAAGAACTGTTTGAAGATTAATAGTCTGCCAGACACAAGAGGAGCCGTCCGTGAGGGCGGAACGGATGTTACTGATCTTAGAATATGGGCAGATGCGGTTATTTTAATGAGGTTGACGTGGTGTTAATGGAAAGAATTTGGTATAATTGAGATAGCAATAAATTGGAATTTGGAAGGAGCGTTGCATATGGATTTCCCTTTTTATGATGCACCTAATACAGCCACGATAATCTGTTGCCATATTATAGATGATGGCAAACCTATTTTATATGTATCTCATGACGAAGATGATGGAATGTGGCAATTTTTGTGTGGTTCAACACATGATACAGACGAAGCAAGGCTGGTATCTCTAAAAGAAGCGTTCGATTTAGACAATTCTGTTGGTGTTCTTAAAGATATGCCATGTGGTTACTACGCGGAAAGGAAAACGCAAAATGATAATTGGCTTGTGAAGAAACGATAAATCCTAAGTTGTAGAGCAGATAATTGGAATTTCTCGGAGAAGTAATATATGGATAAGAAACGGTTGAAACGAGCAGTGGGAGTTGCAATCCCGCTTGCTGTCCTTATAATCGGTATAAGCTATAACAGCTATATTAAGATGCACACTTTCACCCTTTCAGGTGACGAGAGAGTGAAAAGCGAACAGATACAACCTGTTACCGGAAGTGTAAAAGTTACTGGTACTGCTGATACCGATGTTGTATTTACGGATATTGAAAGCGGAGAAACTTATGCAATAGGTTACATTACTTCTGGGACAGGTGGCACAATTAAACTTGAACGAGGAAAATGGTACAGGGTTGAAGGTGTTGGAGAACTTACAGTGAGACCAGTTAATGTTCGTATAGAATAACAACTCCTAATCCGTTTTTGACCGCCATATTTATTACATAAATTTAATCAAACGTAAAAAGAGCCGTCCATAAGACGGCTCGATGTCATTTAGTCCAGTTAGGCTTATCAGTTGGAACTGATAGAAATCTCAAACAGAGGGAGTCGGCTGTTCTTCGGGAACCTTCAGCTCCAGTTCCGCAATCTGCCATTCCATCCAGTCTCCATGTACAACAGCAGTAGCAGACCAGCCTTCCAGAAAGCTGTATTCCCGGTCAGAATCTTCTTGCTCTACCCCGTCCAGGGCGTTTTCATAGGCGGCTTTCATTGCTGCGTACACTTCCTCATAGTCGGTACTGACGATTGGATCTGTCAGACCGTCCGTATACCCGTGTAAAACATAAATCTTCATTGGTATGTATCCTTTCTGAGAGATTATTGGTAGGGATTGATGAACGAGTGGATATATACCTCCTGTTCGTCCAATGTCTTGGTCAGTGTTTCCAGTGTGTCGGCCTTGTAGCCGAGATCCCGGAAATGCTGAAGGAGTACATTTTCAGAAGAAAAGGTATCTCCATATTCTAATTTTTCCCAGAGAACCAAACCGCTGGGCGTAACAACAGATGTATCGCCGGTCACGCAGTATCGGTCAGAAAATGCAATCCCGTCATCATCGGTATTAAAAAAGATCCCGCAGCCTGGTTCTATACTTTCCATGACAAATTGGATCCCGTAGGCTGCCGTAAGTGCTGTATAGGCGTCATGAAGCGGTCTCCATGCGGTATCCAAGGAAAGCTGGACCGCATGATCCGTCCGTTCCATGGCGACAACAGTTCCTCTCAGGTTGATCCCCTCCGTAGAAAGTCCCGCATGGAGAAACAACCGTTCTATCTGTCCCAGATCATCTTTATAACCAGGAGTAATGGAGGCCTGCAGATCTTTCCAGAGAGCCTCAATTCCCTCTGTATTGTCATCTGAAAAAAAGTACACATCGTCACAGCAGATATTTGCCATCAGTCATCCTCCTTTCAGGCGGCCTCCTTTTCACGTCCGGGCCAGGTAATATGGCACTCACATTCGGTCAGCTCCGGATCGTGCTTTAAAGCTCCGTAAACTGCCTCCCGCTCTTCGCCGGAATCATATTCCTTGTCCAGTTTAATGACTTCTGCCTGAATAAAGGGAGTGTTTGTATACGAGGCGGTAACAATGCCGTCCCCCATGACCAGCACCACACGGGGCGCCGGTTCTGTATGCAGGCGCAGTTCGCCGTTTAAAATCTGTTTCTCGATTGCATCGATCACGTTCTCCATCGTAACATGATAGGAAACATTGCTGTCCTCCAGTTTCTCATACAGTTCATAGGCTGTACACAGGATATCTGTCTCATGTTCCAGTGTCTGATAAGGAAGGTTACAAAGTCCGATCCTGTCTTATCGCCGGTCTTCGCATTGCCCGATAAAATCCTGGAAAAAGCAATGCTTTTTGTAGATTTCATGCGCTTCCCGTATTTGCGGAAAAGTTAGTGCAAAAGCGAGTTCTTCTGGTGTTTCATTTCTTTCTAATATCATAACTATTGTTCTCCTTTCTGAAGGAGGGCTGCGCCTGGCAGCACAGCATCCTCCTGTTTCCTGTAAATCAGTAATGTTCCCCGCAGATCCAGCGGCTGGTCTATCCATCCCCCGTCCTGGTAGATCTGTCTGGTCAGGGTATTATAGATGACCGGCGTTTTTTCGATATCCGCAAGGTCAGCCACCAGACAGGTTTCCCGGTCAATATAGGGCCAGAGTGCCGCTTCGATCTCTTCCCGCAGCTTCAGTGCCATCCGGTGGATCTTCGACACGTCATAGTCTCTGGTCAGGCTTTTTCCAATCTCCTTTGGAATCCGGGAGCGGTCAATGGCAGCCTGTACCACAGCTGTCTGTTCATCCAGAGAAAAATTCGGATTGATCAGAAGGTGGTGGCAGGCGACCAGAAGGACAAATTCCTGGACGCTTTCCCGGATCTGCGCCTTCAGCTCCTCATAAGGAATACGGTATACGCTCTTTAAAGTTTCCAGAGGAACCCGTTCCCGGTTGAGCTTCAGGGTGGAGAGTAGCTTTTGCAGGCTGCTCCCCCGTTCATAAATATCAGTCAAGCGCACATCACCTCAATCTCTGCCGGACGGCGAGCATAGGTCAAATAGTAAACGGTGTTTTCAGTTTCAAATACGACGCCGTCCTGCGATACCTCCAGGATCTGCTGGACCAGGGAAGTAGACAGGGACCGGGAGCCTGTTAGGATCCAGGCCCGCTCATGCAGACGCAGGGGCAGGCTGAGAGTGGCGGTCAGATGGATCTGTGTCTTTTTTACTGGCATAGCCGTGATTTTTTCATTCGTCATAAAAGAGTCACACCTCCATTCCATCCAGACTCCGTACTTTTCTGCGGAGGCGATAGAACCGGCTGTGTACCCCGTGGGATGTAATATTACAGATCTCGGCAATTTCGTGGTAGGTGTAGCCGTCCGCCTGCAGATGGACCACCTGGCGTTCCTTCGGCGTCAGATAAGCCAGAAGCGCCAGCAGGCGGTTCCGGTCATCCATTGCCTCTGCCAGACGTTCCTGCCGGGTGGGAAGAAAAGCGTCCAGTTCAGCGGTATCTTCCTGATACTCCTCCAGATAAGCCCGGCGCATGGGCCGGTTCTGTTTTTTCCATTCCGTTGCCAGTGCATCCCGCATGGCGATGCGGGCGATGGTGGAGAAGCGGTACTGCTGGAGTTCCGGTTTCTCCAGATAATCCTGTACGGCTTTCAGATAGCCAAAGACAGCGGTATCGTAGTAATCTTCGATATTCAGGTGGCGTCCGTTCAGATACTGATAGATAAAATCATGGTGCTTCTCTGCGAAAATTCTCTGTTCTTCTGTTAATGGGTGCAATGCTTTCATAATCATTCGTCCTTTCTATTCATTCGTTTTGTATTTACGGGTAATCATGTTCGCTATCAGGCGTGTGCAGTTACACTCGGCGCCCGATAAGCACCGTCCTGGCTCCGGGATCAGCAATAGCGCTGCTTTTTTAGAAGCCAGAGCTAAAGTGACCGGAAACAGTGCGGCAACCTTCCGGGAGCAGTCGGGAACTGGCGGGCAGAGGCCCGATTGAGAAAACATTTCTTCGCTCTCTTCGATAAAAGAACGCAGTTCCTCTGTGATCTGTGCGCCTTCTGGCAGATAGCAGCCTTTGGATGCCAGGATGCAGTCAGTGCTGCTGATGGCAAGCCCGCAGCGGATGTTCTTATAGAGAGGCTCCAGGAAATCCCGGAGTTCTTTGGAACCGGTATTCCGGGGCGTACACTTCCGGATGCGGATCGTTGTCCCGTCCGTGGCAATCTCCAGGGTGCTGCCGCTGCGGATGCCTGTTTCTTTGCGAATATCCGCAGGGATGATGATGCGCCCCTGGGTATCCATGTTTCGTATCACGGCAATACTCATAAAAATCGTCCTTTCTCTTTTTGCCTGAACAGAAAAAGAAGCGGGGTTTCCGCTTCCTTTCCTGCATGGCTGTATCGTGTTTTCTATGCTGCGTATGGGTAAGGCTGCCGCTGCATCTGTTGGCGCTGGGCCTGCTGATTTGCGAGCATCTCTTTCCCATTTGAGATCAGCGGCGGGGCAATGCAGCGCTCCCACTCGGTCACATAGGCATCCACCCGCTTTAAGAGCAGGTAGAGATCCATGTCCGTGAGCTGGATAAAGGCAGATTTGTCCATCTGGAAGCTGCCCGACTGCATATAGGAGCCGCCGTTTCGATTCTGTACTTTGATCCCCCTTCCGTTTATGATCTGGATCCGCCACGGGTTCTTCATTTCCCTGCCGTCGGATGCCCGAGCGTGCCTGGAAATGGAAAACTGCTGTGCGGTGGAGTACCCATACTGATCGGGTTCCCCAAAGATCTTGCTGATACTCCATTCAAATTCCTGAAAGCCTGCGGTGAGGCGGGTGAGGAAAAACTGCACCTGCTCCGGGCTTAAATGGAACCGGGTGATGATATTGCGTTCCCCGGTACCGTTGGAATAATCCTGGATAGATACGCCGATGAGAGAGTGAACCTTATGGTTGTTCTCTGAGAACTCTCCTTTGGCGTGTATCTGTGCATAGTTGCCAGGCAAAGCGGCCCGCAGCCGGTCATGGAATGAGATCAGTTTTTTGTCATTCTGGACCTTACAGATCTGGTCTGATGCCAGGTTCTGATAAGACTGGCTCATAAGTTATCCCTTCTTTCTATGATTTATTTGAGGTACTGTTTAACGAGGAGCGTCAGGTTTTTCGGCAGGTCGTCCAGACGGGTAATATCCAGGAATCCTTCCTGATAGATGCGCTGGATGGCGTCCTTGTCCTCTCCAATGGCTGCCGCAAACAGTACGATATTCTGTCTGGCGTATTCCTTCTTGATTCCCCGCAGGTCCGCCTCTGCCTCCGTGCCGCGATAACCGGTATCGGCTGGCTGACCGTCGGAGATCAGGATCAGAAGTTTCCGGTTCTCCGGTCTTTTCGCCAGATGCTCTGCAACAAAGCGGAGCGCTGCGCCGTCCCGGTTGCCGCTGCGGTCTATCATATCCATCAGCCGGTAGCGGTCATTCTCGTCCACAGAGTCAAACTCCGCATAGGAATAGAGGGCTACGCCCCGGTAATCCGTGGAATGGCCATAGATAGTCACCGGGATCCCCAGGCTGACACAGAAGTCATAAAGGACAATGGCTGTCTTTCTGGCATGAGTGATACGGTCACCCCAGCCCATAGATCCGCTTTCGTCAATCAGGAGCCCTACTGCCAGCCGCTGTTCATCGGCCGGGAGCCTGGTCCGGATGAAGAAAGAACCGTCCTGGTGATGGAAGGAGCGCATATCCAGCCGCCGTCCATACAGAAGGTTCTTCTGCTTTCCGCCTTCCGCCTCCTCTTTTAAGAGAGGAAGGATGGAACTCTGCAGGCGTTTTGACGCCCTGAGAAGAGGAGGTGCAACTTCCTCATACTGCCGGATCAGCCGGTCTGAAATCTCCTGTACCCGATGAATGGTCACATGGATACCGGCATGGGCATTTCCGTAATGGATATCATTTGCTACTTTCTGTAATTCTTCGGTCAGCTGCTGCTCATAGGCTGCCTGCGCTCTTTCTGTTGCGGCTTCATTTAAGACACGGGCAATATCTGATGCCGCGTCCTCATAGCCGGTGCCGGCATACTGGGATGCGTAGGTTACACCCGGATCATTGCCATCTAAAATAGCGCTGGTCTTGGCAAGGGCAATCCGCCCGCCTTCCTCCGCCATCACTTTTTCCGCTTCCTTCAGGCTTTCCTGACGGCCTTTGGAAGAAAAGAAATCTGCGTCTTGCGGATCGGTGCCTGCGCCTCCTTTGGCGGAAGGGATATTTTTTACCTCTCCACCACCTTTTCCCAGAGGAATGGGCGTGCCGCCTGCAATCTGCTGATCCAGAAGATCCTGAAGCTCCTCTGTTGCTTCCGTTTCATCCTTGTGTTCCAGCTTCTCCCGCATTTCTTCTACCAGCGGTTTGATAAAGTCCCAGAACAGGACAAGCAGGCAGTTTGTCGCAGTCAGCCGTTCTTTGATCGATGGTGCTTCCAGCGCCGTGTCGATATACTCCATACCATCGGCCAGCACATCCAGGTATTCGCTGTCGCTGTGGAAGCGGTTACTGATGGTGCCGGACCGGCAATAGGCCAGAAGCAGGTTGGTTGCAATCGTAAACGGCTGGTAATCCCGGCTGAGCTGTTCGTGAAGATCCGGGATCTGCTCCAGCATCCGCAGGTTATTGAGCTGGATACCCTTTCGGAAGCTGCCGGGAAAGGCAGCACACATCCTCGCTTCAATATAGATGTCTTCCAGGATGTTCTGAAGAGAAGCCGCACAGGTCTGCAAGGTCAGAGATACGGCCTTGTCCTTTTCCTGCAGGGCGTCCAGGATTTCCGTCTGGTTTTTCTGATAAACCGGTAGCTCCACGGAAGGATTTTCCGGGTAAAAAGAGCCGTTCCCCAGGTTTGTCAGGTAAAGGTTCCGGGTGGTGAAATCCGTAAACAGAAGATGTGCCGTCTCATGTCCGGTCATCCCTACCAGGCTCAGCGCCCGCAGGAAGCGGGACGGAAAGCTCTGGGTAACGCGGTTTGCTGCGTTCAGGTAGATCTTGTAAGAGTCTGTATAAGCCGGTGCCGCACCATCGGATTCATCCCAGGAAATCAGTGCCTGCAGGCCGTAGCAGTAACGCCCGGTAGCAGCACGAGCCTGAGAGGTCAGATACTGATGGAAGGCAGAGGATGTAAAAAACTCCTGATCGGTAATGGAAGTTTCCTCTTCCCGGATCATCTGCTTTAATTTTTTCTGGTTGCTGTTCAATCTTCTATTTCCTTTCTATGAGATTTTTTGTCAGCAGGTCCTCCATGGAGCAGCCGTAATAATCTGCCAGTTTCAGGACAGCATAGGCAAGCGGAGCAGCGCTGCAGTTTTCATATTTCATTATGGTTTTTGGCGGCAGGTGTAAGATCCGTGCCACCGCCTTTTGGGAAAGCCCGCCCTGAGATTTGCGTAAGTAGGACAGATTTTTTGCAAGAAGTGCATACATTTCTGGTTCTGTAAGAGGCGTTTTACCCACTGGCTTGCCTCCTCTCTTTTCAGGATGGCAGGACAGTATCCAGACAGCTTTCCTCAACCTCCGCGCGGCTGATCGCATCTGCCGTAGCAGAAGGCAGGATGGTGTAATGGGCCGCCTCCCGGATATCGCCGCAGACCATATAGGACTGCACCCAGGAAATCAGCTCCCGGACACCGCAGCATCCATCGGTGATCAGGTTTTCCCGACAATATTCCGAGATGGAGTGGACGATCCGTGCCATGGTCTGAACGGTCTTTTTCTCTTTACAGCCGGTAACGCCAAGTACACGTTCCACCAGTGTTTCCTCATCCGGTTCATCCAAGTCAACGACCAGGTTCATTCGGGAGATTACGGACTGGTTTAAAGGTTTGCAGCCGGCATAATCATTGTTTGTTGTAACAATAATCACTGTATCCGGATGCCGCTGTACCGTCTCTCCGTTGGGGAGGAACACACTGTTGCATCGGTCCAGCAGGGAATTTAACCCCACCAGTACACCTGGATTAGCAATGACAGTGGGTTCCTGAAGTTCTAAGGCGTATCCGTTCCGTATTGCTTCCACCAGCGGCGTATCTACATAGCGGAAATGCTGCTGGCTGGTTTTGGAGGCATAGTATTCGTGCATCTCATCAAAAATGGTGTCGATGAGCTGCTTGTAGACCTCATCCTCGCTGATATTCTCATCATAGGTTCCGGTCAGCTTTTCATAGGCGCCTGCCGGATCCAGCATTATATCCTGGAAAGACGGATACTGCCGCCCCAGGGCGGTGCGTTTCCCGTCCACATCCGGCAGGATCTGCCCCAGCAGGTCGAAGACCTCTGTATTGGCGGAGCAGGTCAGGCACCGGTAGGGAAGATGGAGGCCGGCCGCAATCGCTTTGGCGCCTTCTGTTTTCCCCGTGCCGGCAGGACCACGCAGAAGAAAGTTCCGCATGGGCTGTACCGTGTCCGTAGTAATCTTTGCGTGTTCACAGATCCGTTTGACTTCCTTCGGAATGATATACCAGTCCGGCAGTACCGGGACGGTCAGTTCCTCCTCCGGAGTCAGCACACGGGCAGGTGATAAGACATACTGCCCCATGAAATCCGCTTTTGCTATGACTTCCGCTTTCTTTTTAAAGGTGTTGCCGGGCTTCAGTACCTGGAACGCCCCGTGGATGATCTCTGTGGGCGCATAGGCCCCAGTTTGAAGGGCCAGCGGCTTCAGCAGCGGGATGACACCATTGGCAGCGATATCCGTGCGGATCCCTCCTGTTGGGAGCGTGTCACTATATCGGATCCGGCGGTAAGCGTTGTCACAAAGGACAGCCGCTGTTTCTGCCGCCTCGTCCATGTCCGGATAACCGGCTGCACGGTATTCTTTCAACTGCTGATATTTCTCATTGAACTCCTCATCAGAAAGAAAAGTAGGCATCAGGGCGAATAACAATGCTGTCCCTGTGTTTTGGGAATCTTTGAATACATATTTTTCCGGTGTATTTTCCGTATCCGGCGGTACCGTGTACTTCCCGGCAATAAATTTCCCGTTTGCAGGGTTATAGACCACCACATGAAGTTCTCCGGTACGGCTGGGATATTCTGCCACCGTATAGGTATTGGTCTGGCTCCCGATTGCGCCCAGTTCCGCTGCTGACTTCCCGCCTGCGGGCTCCTCCAGTTCCATATAGGTCAGGACGGCCTGCAGCGTAGCCGCATGGAGCGTGCTTCTCTTTTGCGGCTGGGTACAGTATTTGGATGCGATATTCTTAAACACGGCGTCATCCGTATAGTCTTTGAAAGGTTCCGGGAGCGTGCGCTGGAAGGTCCAGCTCTCCACTAATTTTCCACTTGCCATCGTTGCTTTTCCTCCTTATGCCCAGGTGATCTCTACTGCGTTTTCCGTCTCTGCCGCTTCCAGTTCATCATCAGCAAACACCTGCAGGAGTGCAGGCCAGTAGGCTTTCGGCGGGAAATGCTCCAGCTTGCCTTTTACTTCCGGCTCCTTCCCATTGAGGATATAAATGTCCCCCTGTTCTCCGATGAACAGCTTCTGGTGTCCTTTTGCCTGTAAATTCCCGATCATTTCCACAAGGAATGGTTTCCCGATCAGGGAGTACCAGGACGCAGGATCAACCTTTGGCGTATCCGGGGATGCGGATTTGTCGCCTTTCCGTTTCAACGCAGAGACAGTCAGCATCTGAAGATGCAGGTTTCCGTACTCATCCATAGACACTTCCGCAAAGTTATGATTACCGGTGTTCCTGGTAGATAAGCGGATCGCATCGCCATCCAGCAGGTGGGAAAGGCGCAGGGGTTCTGCAAATTCCCAGGTGGCTTCCGGAAAAGCAGACTGAAGTGTGTCTGTGATCTGGTAGCTGATCTGCCGGATCAGGATGGTTTCCAGATCCGAGTTCCCGTTTCCTGTATCCATTGCCCTCCCAGCCGGAATCCGCAATTTCCGGAGCCCGGAAGCAATCGGAGGGATGATAAGGAGTGCCAGGGAGACAAGGACTCCTGTGGCAGCAATGCCTGTCATCAGATAGGACTGGCTTCCCTTTGGAAGCAGAAATGCCGCCGCAAACAGGCACAATACGGTAATCTGTAAGATCTTTTTGATCGTTCTGGTTTTCTTTGCTTTCATGTACATTCTTCCTTTCTTCCTAAACGTGCTGTGCCGCACCCAGGAGAGCCGATGATCGGCGGTCTCCTGGCTCCCGTGCGGACACAAAAAAAAAGAACTGCCTGTACGGAGTAGTCTCCGGGTGCAATTCTCTACATGGATCGTTCCTTATGAAATTTTTTGCGTATCGGCATCAAGCCGCAAAAGGAAGCTGCTCTGCCTGCTGTTCTGTAACCTGGGTAAATCCATCTCCCGGATAGCCGCCCTGTGTTCCCGGAACTGTTCCGTTTCCAGGCGCATAGCCGCCGGAAGGCTGCTGGTTCGGATTGCCCTGTGCGTAATTCGGTGCGCTTCCAGGATTCGGAGCGTAGCCGTTCTGGGGCTGCCTGTAACCGTTCTGTGGTACGTTCCCCTGTGGAGCATTTGTTCTTCCCTGTCCTCCCCGTGCATATCCATTCTGGTTCTGCGGTGCGGTGCCTGCAGGTGCATAATTGCCGGCAGGAGCGCCGGATGCCTGTGGATAGCCGCCCTGTGCAGGTGTCTGGTATCCGCCCTGCTGATTGGGAACAGGAGCGCTTCCGGGCTGTCCATAGCCGTTCTGAGGAACGCCTCCGGGTACACCGGGATTGGTCCCGTTTTCATCGGCATAGGTCAAGGGCGCAAACTGCCAGTCTTTGACAACTACGCTGGGGCCGGAGTTCGGTTTTCCCTGGTTCTTCCCTTTCTGATGAATGAAGGGATGCAGCTCCAGCTCTCCAATGATAATCAGGCCGGTTGACTTTTTTACTCCTGCTTTGATCAGGCGGTCTGCCAGAAATGAATTGAAATAGCAGGAATAAAATACAGTTTCTTTGTTCCCGCCTGCTCCCCGCTGGGGGCAGGAGATGTCCAGAGTCGTATAGGTTGTGTTGCTGTTCTTTGCCTGCATGATCTGAGGATCCGATGTTGGCCTCCCTGGTAAAAAGATGATTGCTGACATAGAAATTCTCCTTTCTGCCTCTTTGGGCGTTAAAATAAATAATAGTGAAAATAAAAAAAGTGCCATTACAGTGCCGTAAAAAACGGCATTATAATGACACGATTTTCCAACTTAAACAGCATGTGTCCTGGGTGAATGGCCCAGACTCCCATTTCGGGATGACACAAAAACTCAAATACAAGATTATAGTAGCACAAGATATAGTGGGTGTCAAATGCAAAAGCAAACTAGATATAGATTTGCCGGGCGGATATATCCAGACTGTGTGGGGAGTTGGATACAAGTTTGTAGATGTCCCAGGGGAATGGGCCCCTGGGATTATTCAGTATGAAGGTATGCTCATATTCTAAGTTATCAGCATGTACCTTGGGTGAATGGCTCAGACACCCATTTCGGGATGACGCGAAATTCAAATACAAAATTATAGCAGAACAATATATAGTATTCGATAAATGTATAAAAACAATATATAGAACATTGGCGAATTTAATCTTACAAATCAGTAAGGAAAGCAAATAATGATTTGTGATATAATATGTAAAATATAATAAAAACAGTAGGGAGGCTGTCCAATGGAAAAAATTCTATATGTAGAAGATGACTTAAGCCTGATTGATGGCTTGCAATATACTTTGGAGAACAGCGGATATGCCGTAGACAATGCGAGGACTGTCAAAGAGGCTTTGACACTGTTCAGGAGCAACCATTACGATTTGTTATTATTGGATGTTACTTTGCCGGATGGCACAGGATTTGATGTCTGTAAAGAGGTACGGAGCAGTTCAACGATCCCGATTATATTTTTAACTGCGTCCGATCAGGAGATCAGTATTGTGAAGGGCCTTGATATGGGCGGCGACGATTATATCACAAAGCCCTTTAAGCTCAATGAGCTGCTTTCCAGAATTAAAGCACTTCTTCGGCGCTCTCTACAATTTTCAAAAGCAGAGGCAATCTTAGAGGCAAATGGTATTCGTGTAGATACCACTGAAAGGCTTGTCTGGAAAAACGGCGAGCCGGTTGACCTGCCTCTGGTAGAATACAAACTTCTGTGCCTGTTCATGCAAAATCCAAATCATCTCATGCCACGGGAAATGATTTTAGACCGTATGTGGGATGGCAATGGGAATTTTGTAGATGATAATACTTTATCTGTTTATATCCGGCGGTTACGAAACAAAATTGAAGATACGCCAAATGCGCCCAAATATCTGCTGACCGAACGTGGAATTGGATATAAGTGGGTTGTTGAGTGAGGAAGGATTTATGGGCAAATTAGGGAAAGAAACAAAGACACTGTTAATCGCCATTACTGCCATCTGCCTCGTTTCCTTTCTTCTGGCCGGAGGGATTGCCACACTTCTGGCAAAAAATTTCCAGCAAGAATTATTGCTCCATGATTATGGTGTTGCAGGCCATTTGCTAAACAATGAAAGTGAGCTGTCAATCTCCGCTTTTACTTCGCAGCCAGACGAGAATGACATAGAACGCGGCAGGGAGGCTTTAGCTTCTATTGGATATGATGAAACAGCTTCCATGCGTTTTCTGCCTGCTGTCCAGACATACCGAAATCAGGCGATGCTTTCTATATTTCTGCTGTTGGTTTTCCTATTCGGGGCAATCTACTTATCGCTGTTTCTCTATCTTCGCCGCCAGCACAAGGCTTTCAGTAACGCCGAAAATACCATCCGCCAATTTCTGGATGGCAATACTACGTCCCGCATCGAATGTTCACAGGCTGGTGACTGGTACAGCCTTTTTCATGCCATCAATGAAATGGCGACGATCCTCTCTGCTCATGCCGAGAACCAGCGGCAGACCAAAGAATTTTTGCAGGACATTATTTCGGATGTATCACATCAGATTAAAACACCGCTGTCTGCCCTGAAAATGTACCATGAGATTATAGAGAGCCATAAAGATGATGCCACAACCGTGAGCAGCTTCACTGAAAAATCTCAAAGAGAGATCAAACGGATGGAAGATGTGATTTACACCTTGCTGAAACTGGCGCGGCTGGACGCAGGAATTATCCAGATGGAAAAGACCCCGGAAAATCTTTCCGTTCTCATGCAGGATGTTTTGGAACGCTTTGAAACCTGGGCGGAACGGGAGCATAAAACAATTACGCTTTCCGGTAAAGAAGATGTTGTTTTATCATGCGATGCCCTATGGGTATCGGAAGCCATTGGCAATATTGTAAAAAACGCCTTGGAGCATACAGAGAACGGCGGCCATATCGGAGTAAAATGGAGCCAGTCCCCTTTAATGACACAGATTGAAATTTCCGATGATGGAAAAGGAATACACCCGGAAGATCTGTATAACATTTTCAAACGGTTTTACCGCAGTCGTTTTTCATCGGATGTTCATGGCATTGGTTTGGGGCTGCCGCTGGCTAAATCTATTGTAGAAGCTCACGGCGGAACCATTTCTGTAACCAGCAGTTTAGGCGCAGGAACCACGTTTACATTGAATTTTTTCAACCTTACAGATGAGTAAGATAGATGTCACTTGGAAGTAAGTCATAGGGGGTATGATGTGTCTGTAAGGAGGTCTTGAATATGAATATTCTTGAAGTACAAGACCTGTGCAAAACCTATGGCACAGGCGAAACAGAAGTTCACGCTTTGAACCATGTATCATTTTCTGTCCGTAAAGGCGAGTTTATCGCCATCATTGGTGAGTCGGGTTCCGGCAAAAGTACCTTGCTGAATGTGGTTGGCGCTCTGGACAGCGCCACTTCCGGCAAGGTGTGGATTGATGGACAGGACATTTTTTCTATGCCGGAGAAGAAATTAACTGTGTTCCGGCGGCAGCATATCGGATTTATTTTCCAGTCATTCAATCTGATCCCGGAGCTGAATGTGGAGCAGAACATTACATTTCCGCTGCTGCTTGACTATAAAAAGCCAAATCAAAAGTTCGTCAATGAATTGTTGCAGGTGCTTGGATTGAGCGAACGCCGGAAACACCTTCCCAGCCAGCTTTCCGGCGGCCAGCAGCAGCGTGTGGCGATTGGCCGGGCATTAGTTACACGCCCCGCCCTGATTATGGCAGATGAACCGACCGGAAATCTGGACAGCAAAAACAGTCAGGAAGTTTTGGCTTTGCTGCAAACCATGTCGGACAGGTATCAACAGACCATTTTGATGATTACCCATAACAAAAATCACGCCAGCGCAGCAGATCGCGTGTTCCGTATGACCGATGGCGTGCTGAAGGATTTGGGGGTGTCGTCGCGTTGAAAAGCTATCTTGGATTGGTGCCGCAATATGAAAAGGTACACCGCAAGAACAATCGAATTTCGGTTCTCTGCATTGTCCTTTCGGTGTTGCTGGTAACTGCTATTTTCAGTATGGCAGACATGGCGCTGCGCGCACAGAAAAATTATTTTATCAAGACGAATGGTGAATACCATATCAGTCTGACCGATATTGATGAGCAGACGGCGGAGCTTGTAAAAGCGCGGATAGATGTTGCCCTCTGCGGATGGACCTATCAGGGAAGTGCAGGCTCTATCGGCTCCAAAGCGGTCAGTTTCGCAGGTGCGAATGAGGACACCTTTTCCACTTTGACAGAAATGGATATGGAAAGCGGTTCATACCCTACCCAGTCTGATGAAGCACTATTGAATAAATCGGCTATGGAACAGTTGGGCCTTGCGATTGACGACACCGTTACCGTTACAGTGCCGGGCGGTTCCAACCGGGAATACCGCATTACCGGCGTTCTTACCGATATAGGAAGTCTGCTTAAAGCGGATGTATATGGCATGGTACTGACCGAGGACGGTTTTCGCCAGATTGCGGACGAAAATGCCAAGGATGGAACTACTTTCCGCGTTCAGTTCAAAGATGGCGTAAACATTCAGGCAGCCATAAGGGAAATAAAAGCACAATATGGCCTTTCAGACAGTCAGGTAAGCGAGAATACGGCGCTCCTCGGATTGATGGGACAAAGCAAGAACAGCACAATGCAGTCCCTATACATCGTCGCAGGCTTTCTTGTCCTTTTGGTGCTGATTGCCGGTGCAGTAATGATTGCTGCCAGCTTTAACACAAATGTTCTGGAACGGGTTCAGTTCTATGGACTTTTGCGGTGCTTGGGGGCATCCAAAGCACAGGTAAAGCACTTCGTCATTCTTCAAGGGCTGCGCCAAAGTATAAAAGGCGTACCGATTGGGCTGGTTGCCGGACAGATCATTACATGGTGTGCCTGCCTCTTGCTGAAATCCATCAGCGGGGAACGCTTTTCAGAGATACCGCTTTTTCAGTTCAGTGTAAGCGGTCTGATTGCTGGCGCGGTGATCGGTTTTCTGATTGTACTGCTGGCATCCCTGTCCCCGGCGAAGAAGGCTTCTAAAGTATCTCCAGTAACTGCAATCAGCGGCAGTTCACAGCTTACGCAGAATAAGAGGGCTGCAAATACAAAGCTGTTCCACATTGAAACCAGCATGGGAATTTTCCATGCACTGTCCGGCAAAAAGAATGTATTCCTTATGACCTGCTCGTTTGCTATCAGTATTATGATGTTCCTGTCGTTTCAGGTAATGGTAGTCTTTCTCAATCAGGGAATGCCTGCACTCTCTCCATCGGCAGCGGATGTATCTATTACAATGGGAAATACGCCTCTGGACAAGTCGCTGGTGGAACAAATCAGCGAAACAGAAGGTGTTGACAAAGTTTTTGGCCGTATGGAAATGGCTGGCCTTTCTGTTTCCTCTGATGTGGGAGAAGGAACCATCACGCTCATTTCCTACGATGATAACCAATTCGGGTGGGCGAAAGAAGAATTGAATGAGGGCAGTATCACGCCTGCTATTGAAAATACAGATCGTGTTCTGGTCACTTATCAAGATGGTGCAAACTGGAATGTTGGAGATAGCATAGTCCTTCATACAACTTCTGGCGATAAGCAGGTAACGATTGCCGGAATACTGGCAACATCCACGGCCAGTGCGGTGAACGGTGCAGGCAGCAGCGGATATATGATCTGCTCGGAACAGACATTTACCGCTTTGGTTGGTGATTTGGGCTATACGACGATTGATGTTCAATTTTCTTCTGCTGGCGGGGATGATACTGTTTCCACAATACGGAGCATGATCCCATCCGACAGCACTGTTTCAGACAAGAGAATTACCAATTCAGAGTCCCAAAGCTCCTACTATACAGGCGCGGTGTTTATTTATGGCTTCCTCATCATTATCGCACTTATCACAGTGTTTAACATTTTTAACAGCATGAACGCCAGTGTAGCGTCCAGAACAAGGCAGTACGGCATTATGCGTTCTATCGGAATGGGGGCAAATCAGCTTTACAAGATGATTGCGGCGGAAGCCTTTACCTATGCAATACTTGGCTGTATTGTCGGATGTGTTTTGGGGCTGCCGCTGAACAGGCTGATGTTCCAGTTTTTGATTGCAGATAAATGGGGAACTGCATGGCAAATCCCTGTGGGTTCC
>OLQE01000584.1_pt1 | contig 26670 bp, 20 predicted proteins | sample 1643161 | NCBI WGS metagenome assembly OLQE01 (sample SAMEA3136650, study PRJEB25190) | human gut metagenome | reverse complement strand
ACTGGCTTCTTGTTCTCGGGTCATTTCCCCACCAGCACCCCAGCTCTGAAAATTCTACCGGACACTCTCCGGTCAACAATAATTTCCAAAGATACTGTCGACAGATTTCCTCAAATACAAGTCCCATATACTCGGATAAATGTGACTCAATCCTGCTGTATGCCAGATCGGTTGCCCCTCGGGCTATGATAGAGCTGTTCTCTGGAACAAATCGATACCAGAAGCGGAAAAGATTATCCGCAATTTTATAAATAGACTTCTTGGAATTCGCTTCACCATAAGGATTCTCCTTCTCAACCAGACCAAGGGATATGAGATTCTTCAGATATGTGGAGCATGTACCCGTATTCTCACCTACCTTCGTGGAAATCTCAGACAATCTTGAATATCCGGTGGCGATGGCCGTAATAATCGCATTATACAGTGCAGGCTCACGTACCTCCTGCTTCAGGAGATTCTCTGGCTCTTCAAATAAAGAAGATGTGGGATTCAAAAAAGTATTCTTAATATTCTCTTCTACGCTTAAATCACTCCGAATCTGTAACAAATACTGGGGTGTACCGCCTACCATACCATAAAGCAGTGCCTTATCCATATCAGAGAATGCTTTTAAATAATTGCAGGTATCTTCAAAGTCAAAAGGAAGTATTTTCATCTGCGCGGTACGCCTGCCATATAACGGTGCTTTATAGGCCAACACATGATCTTCCATATATGACATAGAGGAACCACATAAAATAAGCATCAGCTTAGAGTCATCCTTATATTTATCAATCAACATTTGCAAAGTAGATGCCAGACTCTCAGAAGCGCGCGCTACATACGGATATTCATCTATGGCAAGAACCAGCCGTTCACTCTCACCCAGCTTAAATACATATTCCAATGCAGATTGGAAAGATGCAAAAGAAGTATCTGCCACGATTCCAGAACCATATTCTATAATATTCTTGCTAAAGTTCTCAAGATTCTGTTTCTCATTGCTTTCTACCCCCATGAAGTAGATAGACTTCTTGTCCTTAATAAATTCACTGATAAGAGCAGTCTTCCCCACACGGCGACGGCCATATATAACTGCAAATTCAAATTTCCCAGATGTATATAAACGATTCAAGGCCGCCAAATCTCGCTCTCTTCCTATAAACATATGTGTGCCCCCTCCCTTATAAAGATATTTTATCATAGCCTTTTAATTTAGTCAATTACGATTTACCAAATCGTAATTGACTAAATCGTAATATAGTAAATTGCAATTAACTAATTTGTATGTTACCCATTCTTCCATTATGCCCAAAACAAAACAGACAGATACACATTTCAATCATGTACCCGCCTGTCTCATTTTAGTCTTTATTCAATTTTTATTTGCTCTTCCGCTCCTTTACCAGTGCAAATACACTCTGAAGTACAATGAAGAAGCACAGCAGGATTGCTGTTACAATGTTGGACCAGGAGCTGATCAGTTTTCCATTGGTTTTAACCAAAGTAGAAATCGTACCATTGATCAATACACCAAACAAGGAACCAAGTACATTTCCTACACCACCGGTAAGAAGTGTACCACCGATGACTGCGGAGGAAATAGCGTCCATTTCAAGGCCGGTTGCCTGGGTGGTGGTACCTGCCATGGTATTCAGGCAGTAGCAGATTCCGCCGATGGAAGTAAGGAAACTGGAAAGAATATATGCCTTCATCTGTGTTTTCTTAACATCAAGTCCCATCAGGGTTGCAGACTGCTGATTGCCGCCTACTGCGTAAATACTGCGGCCGAAGCGTGTGTATTTCAGCATCAGATAAATAGCAAGAACTACGATCAATGCAACTACAACAGTTACACGAAGGTATGGAAACTGCATGATTCCCTTTTTGTTCAGATACCCTCCAAATGGAAGGGAAATCTTAAAGCTGGAAAGAGTGGTAAAAATCTTGTCAGAAACAATACTTACCTGCTCTTTACAGATCACAGCTGTCATACCTCTGGCAAAGAACATTCCCGCCATAGTAACGATAAAAGGCTGGATTTCCAGGTAGGAAATACAGAAGCCCTGAACAATACCAAATATAATGCCAATTGCAAGAATCAGAAGCATAAGTACCGGGCTGGACCATCCCCACTGCTCAATTCCCACTGCCAGGATCATACAGTCCATAGCAACCAGGGAACCTACGGAAATATCAATACCGCCAGTAAGCATAACGCATGTCATGCCAGCTGTGATGCAGATCAGACCTGCATTGTTGATCAGGATGTTCAGAAATGTCTGGAAACGGGTAAAGCCTTTGTCCGCATATACGATACATCCTGCAGCATACATTACAAAGAATAATACAATGGTGATCAGCAGCAACAGGTTATTGCTGTTTATTTTTTTCTTTTTCATGCCCGAGCTGCCTCCTTTCCGGATTTCTTTGTCAGCTTCTTAAAGAAGGCTTTGGCTGGCTCAGCCTGAATTACTACGATAATAATAACTACGATTGCCTTAAATACCGGTGCCTGTGCAGAAGAAACACCAAGTGCATACAGAGTTGTGGTAATCGCCTGAATAGTGTACGCTCCGATGATGGAACCTGCCAGGGAAAACTTACCGCCGCCAAGGCTGTTGCCGCCAAGTGCTACAGAAAGAATTGCATCCAGCTCCATGTTCAGACCGATGTTATTGGTATCTGCTGAATAGATTCTGGAGGTTGCAACCATACCTGCAAGACCTGCACAAAGACCGCAGATTGCATAGCACATAAGGATGATCTTTGCGGAATTAAAGCCTGCGATACGGGAAGCTTTTTTGTTAATACCAACACTCTGGATGTAAGTTCCAAGTGCTGTGTAGCGAAGTACAATAGAAGCAATTGCCACACACACAGCAGCCACAATGATCGGTGTAGGAATGATTCCGCAGTAAGCGCCAAGCTTCTGGAAAGAAGGAACTCGAACATAAACGATCTGGCTGTTGCAAAGAAGAAGTCCTACTGCTCGGCCTGCCGACCATAGGATCAGGGTGGCGACCATAGGCTGAATATTCATATAGGCAACCAGAAATCCATTAAAAACGCCACAGATCAAAGTGACAAGAAGTCCGGCTCCAATGCCAACCAGCAGCGGATGCGCATATTCCTGCACATTTACATTTCCGTATCCTGCAAGGATCATACAGCAGACACCTGCGTAAAGACTCATTACGGAACCAACGGAAATATCAGTACCGCCGGAAGCAGATACAACAAGTGTCATACCGATTGCCAGTATGGCGATTTCACTTCCACGGTTCAGGATGTCGATCAGACGTCCGTAAAGTACACCATTCTTAATGGAAATCATAAAGAAGGAAAGCGGTGCACTTCCTGTTGCAATATCATATACTACGTTGATCAGCATGACCAGGATCATACTGAAAACCGGAAGGAACAGACGTTTCTGCGCCAGTTTTTTGAAATTACCCATTACTGCTCACCTCCTGCGATTGCTTTCATTACGTTCATCTGGTTCATATCTGCCTCATCAATCTCTCCAACCTTCTGACCGTCACGGAGAACTGCCATACGGTTACAGGTACGGAGCATTTCCTCAATCTCAGAGGAAATGAAGATCAGACTCTTTCCTTCATCTGCAAGCTTCAGAACCAGCTTCTGGATCTCTGTCTTGGTACCGATATCGATTCCTCGGGTAGGCTCGTCCAGAATCAGAAAATCCGGGTTTGTTGCAAGCCATCTTGCAAGGATAACCTTCTGCTGGTTTCCACCGGAAAGCTGTTTGATCAAGGTCTCACGGCTTGCACATTTGATCTGGAGAAGATCAATATACTTGTCTGCAATCTCACACTGTTTTGCCATAGGGATCTTTTTCAGAATGCCCTGTTTTGCCTGAATTGCAAGGATGATATTTTCTCTTACGGACAAATCTGCAACAATTCCTTCCGCTTTACGGTCATCAGGAAGAAGTCCCATTCCAAGATGCATGGCATCAATAGGATTTTTCACCTTAACTTCCTTGCCTTTTACTTTCAAAGTACCAGTCTGGGCGCGGTCAGCACCGTAAATAGTACGTGCCAGTTCGCTTCGTCCGCTTCCAAGAAGTCCGGTAAGACCGATAACCTCTCCTTTGTGGATATCAAGGTCAAATGGTTTGATGGTTCCTGCATGGCTTAAGCCACGGGCTTCGATTACCATCGGTTCTTTTCTCTTATCTCCTGTGGTCTCCGGTTTAATGGAAGCAAGATCGTCGAAATCTTTTCCCATCATAGCGGCTACCAGCTTCACTCTCGGAAGATCTGCGATCTCATACTCGCCAACCAGCTGACCATTTCGAAGAACGGTAATTCCGTCACATACTGCATAAACCTGTTCCAGGAAATGGGTAACAAATATGATTCCTACACCTTTCTCCTTCAGTCTGCGCATCATGGTAAAAAGCTTTTCTACTTCACGGTCATCCAGTGAAGAAGTTGGCTCATCCAGAATGAGCACCTTACAGTCCATATCTACAGCACGGGCAATTGCAATCATCTGCTGCAATGCCAGTGAATATTCTTCAAGATTACGTGTTACATCAACGTCAAGCTCCAGCTGTTTCATAAGGGCAGCTGCCTGACGGTTCATTGCCTTTCTGTTGACCGTTCCAAGCTTTGTCAGCGGCTCACGGCCTATGTAAAGATTCTCTGCCACCGAAAGGTTTGGACAGAGGTTTACTTCCTGATATACAGTAGAAATACCCTTCTTCTGGGCGTCCATGGTATCTTTATTTACGATGGGATGATCAAATCCTTCCAGATAAATCTCTCCAGCCTCAAATTTATTTACGCCGGTCAGGCACTTGATCAATGTGGATTTACCCGCGCCATTCTCTCCCATCAGCGCTCGGATTTCACCTTTTTTCAATGTCAGATCCACGCCTTCCAGTGCTTTTACACCTGGGAATGTCATGCAGATTCCCTGCATTTTCAATACTACTCCTGCCTCCAACGCGATTCCTCCCTTCCCGTTATCAACTTCATTTTTCATTCTCCTCGTTGCTCGCGAAAATTAAGGGGAAGAAAATCCGCATTGGGACTTTCCTCCCCTATTCGTTCATCTTTATCGGTTTTCAGCTGCTTGCTGATAACCAATTTCGATGTTTACGGATTGTTTCACAGCTCTGCTGTTTTCATACTCTCCGATTGATTTTTCTGATTAGTAAGCACGTCCAGCCAGAACTTCATCTGTCATAGTTGTAGCATACTCGCTCTCAATTCCAGGTGCTACGAATGCCTGATCCTCAACAAGTGTTGTCTTCTCAAATTCTTCGCCTGCCTGCATTTTCTCGATTACGCCCTTAACAACCTCAGCCTGGATCGGGTTACACTCAACATCACAGTTGATCTTTCCATCTAATGTATACTGAAGTCCATCGTGTGTTGCATCGAAGGAAATAAGAGTTACATCGCCATCAACACCATAGGTGATACCTGCTGCATCCATTGCATCCATTGCGCCGTATGCTTCGTTATCATTCTGGCAGACAACTACATTGAACTGTCCCTCGTAGGATTTGATGAAGGACTCCATAACTTCCTGGCCACCAGCCTGTGTAAAGTCACCGGACTGAGAATCAAGAATCTTCCAGTTGTCATGCTCGCCAGCTACCTGATTGAATCCTTCTGTACGTCCAAGTGCCGCGGAAGCTCCTACGGAACCTTCGATTACAAGAATGTTCGCGTCTTTATCGCCAAGGTACTCAGCTAACCAGTTACCAGCTGTGATACCTTCGTTTGTTGTGTTTGTTCCAACCCATGCATCATATAAGTCGTCGCTTGCTTCGATCTCACGGTCTGCGATGATTACAGGGATTCCTGCATCCTGTGCTTCCTGAAGAACGGTGTCCCAGCCAGCGGACTGGATCGGAGCGATTACGATGTAATCCATATCTTTACTAATAAATGTACGAACTGCCTCAAGCTGTGCAGCATTGTCATTATCGCAGTCTACAAGGTCAAGGCTGTATCCAGCGTCCTCTGAGAAAACGTCCTGATAGTTCTGGGTGTTTGCTGTACGCCAGTCTGATTCATGTCCAACCTGAGCGTATCCAACTGTTACCAGATCGTCAGCGTAAACCGGCATAGCCATCATGCTGAGTGTTGCTGCTGCGAGTGCCATAACTGCTAATTTCTTTTTCATAGTGATTATTCCTCTCTTTCTTTTAGAAAAAATACTTTTGCAGGTCGCGCCTGCCATTGGTTTCTCGTTCAACACTGATCCGTTTGCTGTCTCAGCTTTCCGTCCGTTCTTTGAATCCGTGTTCTTCTTGATGTCTATAATTTAGCGAAAATCAACATAAATTTCAATATTGTTTTCCCGTCTTTTGGTTGTTTCGTCAGTTCAAACAATACAAATTTGTTAGTTTTCATAGTGAAATGCAGACAAATTTATATTATAATGGACTTCAGGCAGGAAAAGGGGTGATATTTTATGATTTCTCATTTAGAAAGTTTGTTTTCTTATGATTTTGTGAAAAATATTACACCTTTTTCTATGTTTTTCGATTTGGCAAACTGTCTAAGCTGGGAAAAGAAGGTTTGATCATTTGAAAAAAGGTATAATATTTTGGGTTTTAAAAGTGAAAAAGCAGAAGGTTTATTGGGAAATCATAAATAATTCATGTGAAAATTTTATGAAATAACTATCTCAGCAAAATAAAAAAACCAGAGTGGCGCGGCAGATTGCAGGAATGCTTTTTCAAACACGCTCTAACCTAAGAAAGAGGAACTAAAATATATGGCGATCAAATATAAATGGCTGGTTGAACAGCTAAGAGAAATCATTTCAGATTCTATTCAAAAAGGAATCAACAAGCTTCCCACAGAGCAGGAGCTGGCTGGCAGATACCGTGTCAGCCGACAGACAGTTCGGGCGGCGCTGGCAGTTCTGGAGGAAGAGAGGGAAATTCGCCGCATTAAAGGAAGTGGTGCTTACATTACCGGGCTTTCCAGCCTGGAAGACCAGAATATAGTTGGAATTCTGATTCCAGATGAACAGCAATATGAATATCCTGCACTGATAAATGATATTCGTGTGACGCTGGCTGCGGAGGGATTTTCCTGCAAGGTTTACCCCACTCACAATCACGTGGACCAGGAACGGCAAATCCTTCAGTTTCTTTTGAAAAGTCCGCTGCGGGCGCTTATTGTGGAGCCTGTAAAAAGCGCCTTACCATCACCTAATACAGAGCTTTATCAAAGGCTGATACAAAGGGGAACTTTCATTTTGTTCCTGGGATGTGCTTATCCCCAGTTGTCTCAGATTCCAGTAATCTATGAAGATAATCTATATGGGGCTGGTCTTCTGGTGCAAAGTCTTGTGGAAAAAGGCCACTCTTCTATCGCCGGTATTTTCCAGATGGACGATCAGCGGGGACTTGAGCGATACCAGGGCTTTCTGGATGCCATGCAAAATCAGGGGCTGACTGTACCAGACCGCAACATCTGCTGGTATACTACACAGGAGCTGGATGATTTCCGTCAGAGCCGGGATATCAGCTTCCTGAAAAAATTTCTGGAACGGATCACCCCCGACTGCACTGCGTTTATTTGTGAGGATGACTTTATTGCATGGCTGTTATGGGAAGAGCTGTCGCTTGGACAGGAGAAAAAGATAGCAACTCACGCTTCCCTTTCATCCTCTCTTCAAAACACTGGATTCACAGCTGCTTCCGCCGGCCATAGTTTCGAAGCCACAATAGCACTAGCCACCTTCAATACCAGCTACCTCACTACATCTGGTCTGCTCTGCGCCACAACACTGACACACCAGACACACCAGCCTGGTACTCTGGCCGCCCAGATGAGCATAAACAAATTAAAAGGACTCCCTGTCTCTTCGCAGGAAGTCCCATGGCAGTTATCACTGCCGAAATCGCATAATTAATTTTGAATATCATGCAGTCCCCTTACTCCGATATTCCCTTGGGCTGCACCCGGATTTTTTCTTAAACACATAACTGAAATAATGGGGATCCTTATATCCCACCTCCTGTGCGATCTCTCCGGACGACTTGTCCGTCTCGCGCAGGAGTTTTTTCGCTCTGTCAACACGTTTGCAGGTAATATACTCTACAAACGTCTTCTGCATATTCTGGCTAAAAATTGCGCTTAAATAGTTGGCACTCATATTCACCGCATCCGCTACTTCATTTAGGGAAATGGTCTCTTTATAGTAATTCTCATCAATATAATCCAGCACTTTCCTCATGGCGCTGTTGCCCTGAGACTCATTCTTCTCATCCCTGATATCAATGGCACTCTGAAGAATGTCCACACAATACCCTGCCACCTGCGATGCCTTGATACTGGTATCCTGATATTTTCCCTCGATCCGTTCTGTATAACCCTCTTTTTCCACACCAATGGATTCCAGATACATAATAGTTGTAAACCGAATATGAAGCACCACATAATCCCGGAACATTCTGGACTCCAGTGCCTTACTCATTCCACCCAGATATCCCTGAACGAACTCCTGGATCTCACTGCTGCTTCCTTTTGTGAGAAAATCCTTGATGATCTCAGGATTCAGCTGTGAAGAATCCACTGCTGCCAGCCGGTTCTCCCCCTGCGAGTTTACATAACTTTCCAAAGTTTCTTCTGTAAGCACATGAAGCCCCGGCACCATAAAACGATATGCAAAATAATGATTCACGCTCTGATAACACTGGGAAAGCAGGCTCAATCTCTCCACAGGTTTTCCTACCGCCACATACCAGTCCATCTGCTCTTCCCCTTCGCAGGTCCGTTTCACATACTCCACGCAATTATCTGTCAGCTCTGGAAGCCGGGACAATTCCCCCTTTACCAGAACTCCATAACTGTTTACATTCCAGCGGAAAAGCAGATACTGGGGATAGCGGAGAAAATAATGAAGCACTTCATCCTGTTTCCGAAGAAAACCTGCCATCTTGTCCTTATTTTTCTCCTGTAAATACAGGAAAAGCAGATTATATCCTGCTGCCGTAATTTCTATGGACTGACGCTCTGCCTCATCATAAATCTCCTTAACCGACAGCTCGCCCTCCAGAATTTTCTCCATAAAACGCCGTCTGGAAAACTGCTCATACTCCTGGATCTCATTCTGGAACTGGGTGCGGTAGTCCTCCTGCTCCTGATCCTGCTCGATCTTATCTTTCAGTTCAAGAAGTACATTTTTCAGCTTCATTCTGGTAACCGGCTTCAGAAGATACTGATCAACGCCAACTTCAATTGCCTGCCTTGCATATTCAAAATCATCATAACCACTGATAATAATAATCTTCATCCGCGGAAATTCTTTGCTCACAATTTTACTTAGGGAAAGCCCATCCATAAAAGGCATTTTAATATCCGTGATCAATACATCCGGCTTCGTCTTACGGATCAGGGGCAAAGCCATTTCCCCGTCTGCTGCTTCTCCTACAAAACGGTATCCGAACTGATCCCAGGGAATCCTGTCCCTGAGCCCTTCGCGGATCACCGTCTCATCTTCAACCAGAAATACCTTCCGTAACATTTTCTTCCTCCCCAACGTTCTCCTGGGTATACACCCGCTCCGGAACATAATATGCTTTCTCTATTTCTTTGCCAGCTTCCATATCCTGAATGATCTGCTCCACGTATTTTCCCTGGTCAGGATTACACTGGACATCAATGTTGATCTCCCCGTTTCTCACCAGCTCCACGCCGGCATCCACCGCATCAAAGGAAATTACCGTAATATCGCCGTTCACTCCTGCAGTTTTTCCTGCTTCTCTGATGGCTTCAAGAGCACCAAAAGTCATGTCATCGTTCTGTGAAACCACCACATCTATGTCCTCATACTGATCCAGAAGCCTTGCCATCTCTTCTTTTCCTTTTGCTGTGGTAAATTCTCCGTCTACCTGCTGCAAAATGTTCCAATTGCGCTGCACCTTTGCCACTTCATTGAATCCACGGGTTCTACCGATGGTCGCGGAGGCGCCTTTGGTTCCTTTCAGCACTACGATGTTAACTTCGTCATCTTCCCTGCCCTGCTTTTTCATGTAATCCTCAAGCCAGTAACCGGCATCCTGTCCTTCGCAGACAAAATCGGAACCAACCCAGGAAGCATAGAGGGAGTCATCATCCACAGAAACCTTACGGTCTATGAGAATTACCGGAATCCCGGCATCCTTCGCCTCCTGAAGCACAGTGTCCCAGCCAGATTCCTCAATAGGAGAAAGTACGATATAATCCACCTGCTGGGAAATAAAGCTTCGGATGGCCTTGATCTGATTGGCCTGTTTCTGTCTGGCATTGTCAAAAATCAGCATGTAGCCGTTTTCCCTGGTGAAAGCGTCCTGAATGGACTGCGTGTGGGCACTTCGCCATACAGATTCGCTTCCCACCTGGGAAACACCTACTACGATCAGATTGTCGTCCTCCGCAGGAGTTTCCTGCACTTTACTGCTGCTCAAAGGACTTCCCAGAAGAACCAGTGCCACAAGCACAAACACAACCGGTGCCACAGCCCAGATGTTTTTTCTTATAAACTGTCTCATACGCCTGTCTCCTCCTGCTGTGGCCGTCCACCCTCAATTATCTTATTGGCATTCTGCTGTTTCGGATTACTTTTTATTTTTTTATTTGCGTCAAAATTCACGCTGTTGCCGCCTTCAGCCACTTTTGCTGTATCATTCCCTGTTTTCTCAACCGGAGCTTCCAGAAGAGCCGGAATTACAATCTCCACTGTAGTTCCCTTACCCTTCTGTGACTGGATCTTCATTCCATACTCCGGTCCGAAATACATGTGGATACGCTCATTTACATTTGCAAGACCAAACCCCTTCTCCGTCTCCTGGCAGGGCTTCTCGATCTGCTGACGAAGCTGTTCAAGCTCTTCCTCATCCATGCCCACACCATCATCCCGGACAGTCAGACGGATAATATCTCCCTCTTTTTCCCCATGAATGTGAATACATCCCTTAGCACGCTTATACTTAATGCCATGATAAAGCGCATTCTCCACTACCGGTTGAAGAGTCAGCTTCAGAATCTGATATTTATAAATTACCTGATCCAGCTGAATGTCATATTCCAGAATATCCCGGTAACGCATTTCCTGGATCTGGAGATAACTGCTGATATGCTTCTCTTCTTCCTTAATGGAGATAAATTCCTTCCCTTTGCTGAGGATCTCACGGAAAAAGTCCGACAGTGTAACAACCATGGTCACCGCTTCGTCCGGCTCATTGGACTCGATCAGCCACACAATGGTGTCCAGCGTATTATAAAGAAAATGAGGCTGGATCTGCTCCTGAAGAAGGCGCAGATCTGCTTTTCGCATTTTCCGCTCGTCTTCCTTCACCTTATCGATCAGAGACTGCATGCTTCCTGCCATTTTGTTAAAGCTCACTGCAAGCTCAGCCACCTCATCCTCGGAATCCGCCTGGGCTCTGGCATTAAAATCACCCTGAGCGATTTTCTCCGTAGCCTGGTTCAGCTGACTGATAGGCTGTATAATACCGGAAACGATCATCACCGCGCTGACTGCAACCACAATGATCAGCACGCCGATCAGCACACTGCACACCACCATAAACCGCCTGATCTGATCCTGCAGGGTATCCGTGACCTTGTCCATATAACGTGTCTGATAATAAATATAATACTGAATATCGTCCTGGATCAATTCTGTCAGAATGTAAATATTGTTGTCCAGCTTCTCAATATTCTCATTATATCTGCCACCGGCAGAAATGCTGTCCACAATATCGTCCACCCTTTTTTCCAGGGTATCGATATTGCGAAGAAGGCTCTCCAGCCACAGCTTGCTCTCAGATTCTGTGGTAATGGCTGTCAGTCTGGTAAACTCGCTGCGTAGTTCATCTATTAAAGTATATGGATTCTTAAGACTTTTGTCTGTTTCGATGGTATCCAGAGTGACGTAGCCAACAACCAGCTTATACAGGCTCTCGTCCATCTCTTCTTTGAAATTCAGATTGTAATTGTTCGCTACAGTCATGTTGCTTACGATCTCATCGTAGGTATTGCTGTAGCTTGCCATCGAGGCAAGAAGATACATCACAAGAAGAATAAACGGCAGTGTTACCACTGCCGCCAGTGTAAGAATTTTCTTTTTCATAAAGTAAAACTTACCCCCACTCCCGCAGGTCCCCCGACCTGCAAATGCTGCTGTTCACGATCTTTCCCAAAAACACTTCGCCGAACAATACCGCAATATAATACATTATAATAATCCATGCCTACTGCACCGTCTCAATCATCTTCCCCACATAAGAATTCTGCACAAGCATAGGCTGCTCTGCTGCTCTCTTCATTTCCACCTGGATATTGCCCTGAATATCCTGCAAACACTCCAGAAGCAGCGGATTGAAGGTTCCGCACTCACCAGCCAGGATCATCTCCATAGCCTTCTCATGGGAAAATGCTTTCTTATAAACACGCTCGCTTGTCAGTGCATCATATACATCCGCAACAGAAACCACCTGGGCTGCAATCGGAATTTCTTCCCCCTTCAGACCATCCGGATAGCCCTTGCCGTCATAGCGCTCGTGGTGCCATCTGCAGATCTGGTAAGCCACCTTCACAAGCTCTTCATTCTGATAAACACCAAGGCTCTTCAGCATGGAAGCACCGATCAGGGTATGCTTCTTCATTTCCTCAAACTCTTCATTTGTCAGTCTGCCTGGTTTATTCAAAATCTTCTCGTCGATTCCCACTTTACCAATATCGTGAAGGGCAGATGCAATTGTGATCATGTACTGGTCAGACCATTTCAGATCATATTTGTCCGTTTTCTGCATCAGTCTGTCCAACAGAAATCCGGTCAACATCTTTATGTGCTGAACGTGCTGACCGCTCTCTCCATTACGAAATTCTACGATATGGCTGAGAATATCTATCAAAATTTGACTATTTTTTTCTTTTTCGCGAATTTGATCCGTTACAAGTGTGATTAGGCGCCTCTGTTTTGCGTATAATTTAATAGTATTATATACACGCCGGTAAACAACCCTGGCATCAAACGGGCGGCTGATATAGTCTGAAACTCCCATTTCATACGCCCGGCGTATATATGATTCTGTCTCCTCACTGGAGATCATGATGACCGGAATGTCCTCGATCCAATGATTCCGGTTCATCTCCTCAAGAACTGCAAAGCCGTCCATGCCAGGCATTACAATATCAAGCAACACCAGTGAGATTCCTGCACCATACTCCCGAAGCACGGAGAGACATTCCTCCCCATTGCTTACTTCCATAGTCTTAAAATCATGGTGCAGAATCTCCGCAAGAATATCACGGTTCAGCTCAGCATCATCCACGATCAGAATCTGCTGTTTCAGCTCATCACGATTAACCTCTGCGCCGTCTGCATTTCCATCTTTTATCTCATTAGACTCGGTTACCACCAGATTCTTACGGGTTTTCGCCTGGTACATAAAGCGGTCAGCTCTTCCTACCACACTTCCGATCGTTTCATCTGCCCCGGCAATTGTTCCTCCAATACTCACAGAAAGCTGAATTCCTGCATATCCCGGCACCGCAGCCAGATGAATCTTATCATGGATTTCCTGCAGTCTTTCGGCAAATTTCACTTCTGTTACTCCGGGAAGCACCAGAAGAAACTCATCCCCTCCATAGCGGATCAGAATATCATCCTTACGGATATGCTTGCATATGGTTTCTGCAACAACAGTCAGTGCCATATCCCCGGCATTATGTCCATATGTGTCGTTATAAAGCTTAAAATCGTCCAGATCGATCATGGCAATTCCAGCCGGTCCCATCTTGGACTTCAATTCTTCTTCATAATAACGTCTGTTGTATGCCTTCGTAAGAACATCCTGATACAGTCTCTCGTTATATCCGGTAAGGCTGCTGATCAGGCGCTCATGATCTTTCCGGTCGATCAGGCTGCTTTTGTCCATTTTCTTCAAAAGCTCCATTACATAAGGATTACCGTCAATTTCCAGATATTTAGCCATGATCTGATAAATGTCATCTCCAATAAATTCCAGCTTGCACAGCTCTGCCTTCCGTAAAAAGGCTTCCATTGCCACACAGCCCTGGCAAAAATGTCCTATGCACAAATCTGCTTTTTTTGTCTGTCCGCCCTCTGCTGCCAACAGACCTTCTGCATTCAATTTCTCCAGTTTTTCCTGGTCAAGAAGCCTTACAAAGTAAAAAACCCTACGGTAACAGACCATCTCGTATTCTGCCTGCTCCATGGTGATTTTGTAATCTGATACCATACTTTATCCATCCTTCTTCGTTGTAAAGCATATTTGGACAATAAGCTTTCTCAACTCTTCCTCTGTATATGCAATATAATCTGGTTTTTCCATACCTTCCGGAACCGTATAACGGTGATGGTTCATCCAGATGGTCTTCCATCCGGCATTTTTTGCACCTGCAATGTCATTCTCCAGAGAATCCCCGATCATAAAAGTATTCTCCGGCTTCATTCCCCATTTTTCTTCTGCCATGCGGAATATCTTCACATCCGGCTTGACCACGCCCACACCTGCAGACACGATCAGCTGATCCTCTGTAAACCATTTATCAAGTCCCAGTGTGTGAAACTTCTGAACCTGATGGGAAAAAGGTCCGTTGGTGATCACGCCCATTTTCACTCCGACAGCTTCGCATTCGTCCAGCAGTTGTGTCATTACCCCTGAAACATGAAGATGGGACTGATTCTCTTTATATCTCTTCTGGAAGAGCTCTGCCTGCTCTCTGGTAAAGGGAATTCCAAGGTCTTTCATAGTATTTTCAATTCTGTAAATCCGGGATTCATGAATGGAAACCTGTCCACTCTCGCTGAACAGAAACATTTCAGCGCTTCTTTTCCCGAAGATCCGGTAAAACAGCTCCGGATCCGGAAGCTTCCTGCCCAGACTGAACTCACAGGCTGTAAGCAACGGCTCCATCTGGCTATATAAGGTATCATCTATATCGAAAACCAGAAATCTTTCGTTGTTCATTTTGCTGACTCTTTTCCTTGTTCGTATAATTCTTAAAAATATTATGCCGCAGTCTGCCGACAATAAAATAATTATACCTTTTTAATGTAGGTTACGCAATCTGTTATTCAATTTTCTATGTGTTTTCTAACTATTTCAAAGCATAGTATGTTTGAAAAATCAGTTTCTCAATCGGCACGCCACGCTTTGTGGGAAATTTTGCCCGAAAAAAGAGGTTCACCTTTTTTACAGATGAACCTCTCTCATTCTATTATTTACATTTCCGTGGCTGAATCAATCCCGGTTCTCCTGCCTTAGAGCATGTCTAAAAAGCATTCCGGCAATCTGTATGCCTTACTAGAGCGTATTCGCCCAAGTGTTTAATTCCAGCCCTCGCCGTACTGGAGACCTGAGCCGCCTTCGTTATTCTCCCAGTCTTCCAGAAGATTATCATCCTGGCTGCTTCCCTGACCGTCACCGTTGTCCTTGGAATCCGTACTCTGTGTATTTGTGTTCTCGCCAAGAGTTACAGTTACTGTCTCTTCTTTGTAACCTTTTCCATCCGGAACCTCAATGGTAAGCTCTACATCCTCACCAGGCTCGTAGTAGGAAAGGAAATCAACCAGCTGTTCCTTGGTTGTAACAACCTTGCCTGCAAATTTTGTAATGATGGATTTTGCTTCAATACCAGCCTCATCAGCTGCACCGCCTTCTGTTACGTCTCTTACAAGAACGCCTTCCGGAACACCGTATGCTTCACTTACTGCACTGTCAACACTCTTAACTGTGATTCCCAGAACACCGTGGTTATCAACTTTATCTCTGGTCTCCTCATTCATCAGGCTCTCCAGCGTATCTGTTACATCAGAAATTGCAATTGCATAACCGATACCCTCAACCGCTGTGGAAGCAAGCTTTGCAGAGTTGATACCAACAACCTCACCGTTCATGTTCAGAAGAGCACCACCGCTGTTGCCTGGGTTGATTGCTGCATCTGTCTGGATCAGGTTTGTAGCGGAATTGCTGTCGCTGTCATAATCGCCGACTGTATCATCAGAATTCAGCTGACGGTTCTTGGCGCTTACAATACCGGTTGTTACGGACTGACCATAACCAAGTGCGTTACCAATTGCAACAACCTGTGCACCAACCTTCAGGTCATCGGAATTACCGATAGTTGCAATCGTAATGGCATCCATTGTATCGCTGTCAATATCATCCAGGGAAACTGCTACAACTGCAAGATCCCTCTCGCTGTCATAACCTTTTACCTTAGCCTCACATGCTGTGCTGTCACAGAAGCCAACAGATAAAGTCTCCGCACCTTCTACTACATGATAGTTGGTTGCGATCAGAAGCTCGGAATCGTTCTTACCAATGATAATACCGGAACCGCTTCCCTGTACTTCTCTCTGCTCAGGAGAGTAAGCACCGTACTGACCAAACATTCCGTAGTAGTTCTGAACCTCTTCTACAGATTTGGTTGTAATGGAAACGATACTTGGCATTGCCTCTTCTACAATATCAGATACATCAAGGCTACCCTTTGCTGTACTCTCATCTTTGCTGTCATCCTGGGAATCATCCGATTTCTTCTCGGATTTCAGCAGCTCAACTTTACCTTCGCTTGCTGCCTGTACGTTCTGCTCATAGCCTGTCAGATAGTTAACTCCTGTATATGTCCCTGCTGCAAGGCCGCCTGCCAGTACTGCGCAAAGACTAATGCTTGCTGCCTTTTTAAGTTTTCTCTTTAATTCCTCATTTTTATTTCTCATGATAAAAGCCTCCCTTAGAAACTTCATTGTTGTTATTGTTCACTCCGTTCACAAGAGGCACCTTACGGAACGTTTCCTGTAAGCGGTAGTTCTTTTGTTCTCTTTCATTTGATAGTTCACAGTATAGAGACAATTTGTGTTCTCTTTGTGGGAAAAATGTGTTTAAATTGTTAAATTCCGCCTTTTAATATTAGAGCGTGTTTGAAAAATCATTCCCGCAATCTGCACGCCCCACTTTGCGGGAGATTTCACCCGAATTCGGTTGCCGTAGCCCGCTACGGCGCCCTCATCCGAGCGAAATCTCCCACAAATTGTGACGCACATTTTGCAGAAAGCCTTTTTCAAACACGCTCTAGCTGTAAGGTATGTTAACCATAAATATATCGTAATAGGAGAAAAATATGAGTAAAAAATGTATAAAATGCGGACAGCCTCTTTCGGACAACGCTTCTTTTTGTCCTCACTGTACAGCAGTCCAGAAGGAAAAACAGGAGATAAAAGCACCGAAACGATGGAGAAAGGCGGCTTTTGGAGCAGCTGCTGTGGTAGTGCTTCTGGCAGCTGTTGGAGCAGCTTTTTCCCTGCATCACCGTCCGAAGTCCTATGAGGGAGGGGCGCAGGTGGTTTATAAAGACAAAGGAAAATCTTATAAACTGCTGTTGAATTTTTCCGAAGATGATGGAGTAACAGGACATGCCCAGGGTGAACGTACTGATACATTGGCACAGGGAATGGAGAGTGCCCTTCCATGTCAGCTGTATGTTCTGGATCAGGAGACTGGAGAACTGGCGTGGGAAGAATTTACAGAAAAGGTAGTTTCCTGTAAGGTGGATACAAAACCTGGAGAAAATTCCCGGAAGGTAGATTATGTAGAACCGGTTCATAACGAGAGTTTTCCAAATGCAGCATATGTTTCTGATATTATTTATACCTCAGACAGCGGTACTAACGATATCTTGTGGAATCTGACGATGAAAAACGGAGATACGATTTCTCTTAGCACACGGCTTACCATTGAAAAGCAGGCAGCAGTTACCTATTTTTCAGAGGATACGCCTATGGAGACCACAGAGGAACTGAATGCATTGCTGGCTTCCATTGAGGAAGAGGTGTCATCGGAAATTCCGGTTTACCTTCATCTTCCGGCAGTAACTTATGATGGTGATATTGTTTTTGGAAATCATGTGTGGGGAATTTATGGCAGCTCAGACGGAGATGACGTGACTACTTTCACAGGAACCGTCAGCTTGCGCGGATTGAATGGAAATTACGCGGAAATGTCAGGAATCCAGTTTAAAGGGAATTCTGGAATTGGGGTGAACGCGTATTGTCTTACTTTACTTTCCAAATGCAGTTTTAATGGTTGGGATACGGCTGCAATTGCCAATAATGAAGCCTGGGTAAATGCAATGGACTGTACTTTTACCAATAATAAAATTGCACTGAAGTTTAACAGCAGCATGGCTTATGGTACAGCGCCCAACTATCTGAATAATACATTTACCGGAAATGGAACGGCGGTCTGCATTGAGAATCTACCTGGGAATGAAGTCCTTGATTTCGCGGGAAGTACTTTCTCAGAAAATGATGTGGACATTGATAATAAAGCAGAGCATTCGGTGGATACGGCGAAGGCAAATTTTGAGACTGCTTCGGAGTAATGCTCTGTGAGGGCTTTTTTATATAGCGTTCAAGTAATATTTTAATAAGAGTTTTAGGGTTACAGATTAATCATTTTGCGGTCTGTAACTCTTTTTATATCACGGCACAATGGCAGATGCCGCCGAGACTCCCTGCTGCAGTAGCAGAATCCTGCAAAGTATGATTTCTGTGCATCGCGAAGCGTGTTGCTGTGAAGGTCGTGAACAGTAATAATTTCTTCTTGTACTATGCTTTCAGGTAATTGCTTTCCTTCCTCCTATTATTATATGATAACTTATCAGTCTCAAATAAAATTACAAAAAATGGGGGTCAAAGGATGAAGAAAAGAACATTAGCGCTGGCGTTGGCATTGGGGTGTGTATTTATGTCTCCAACGCTTTCCTATGGGGAAGAGAATGCAGAGGTAGTTTCAGAAATAGAAGAGGATTCCAGTACGGATGAAGGAAACAATAACTCCTGGGGAAAAGTTGCGGTAGTAGATGACTTCGGGGATGCAACGGGGCAATCTGTTATAAGTACGGTTGTTTCCGGAACCTTTAGCAACACGGCAACAACCGGTAGTGATCTGCTTGTCACAGCATATATTAATTTTGATGAATTTGATTATTGTTATGATTTATCTTTTAAACTTTTAGAGTATAAGGATACCCCTGCTACTTATTTTTCTTCTGATTCTAAAGAATTGAAAATAAAAGTTGGAAGTATAAATACTGTATATGAATATGGTTTGCTAGGTGAGGAACCCAATGGCAATGTTTATGTCAGCGGATCTTCAGGAGAAGATATTGTGAAATGTTTATATGAAGGAAATGATATACGTTGTGTACTGAATCTTGGTTCATCTAAATATAGCTTTGCATTGGAAGCAGGCAATATCGCAGAGCTAATTGATGAAGGCGGATATGGTGCGCCGTTAGATGAGGAAGGCAGGAAGGAAAGAAAAAGTAAACATGAAATAGAAGAAGCGCAGGAAAGCAGCAGGAAAAAACAGGAAGCAGAGCTTGCACAGGCGGAGAAGGTTATAAAACCCAAAGATGATTTTATTGCTGCATATGTGAATCATACAGATGCGGATAATGACTATGAAAGTGGATTTTATTACTTCAAAGCTCATGCAGACGAGTTTGAGACTTTAACAGAAGAGGAATTATCCTCCATTTTTCCATGCAGATTCCGGTATTATACTGTTAATTGGGCAATTGGCGGAACCACTGGTGCCGGAGACCTTTATGAATATGACGCAGATGGTAATACAAAACAGCTTGGAAGCTTTGGAACAGATGACAGCTATCGCACAAGAGAAGAAATAAATCCCAACTGGCCTGAGATTAATGGAAGCTGGCGAATCGAAGATGGAAAACTGATCCGAACAATTACATCTGGAAATCAGGAAAAACGTTATATTGTGAAATCATTAGACCGTGACGGCTATTATTTATTATGCTTTGAAAGTGCAACCGGCGAGGTGAATGCGGTTATGATGATTGTTTTATATGATGAGAACAATATGCCGTTGTATGAATTTACAGAAAATTAAGTAAAAAATAGAGAGAAAAGCTATGCTGGGAGGGGCTGTGGTCCGCACAAATTAAACGAAAAGGGAGAGACACATTTTGAGAGTTTTTAAGAGTGAAAAATGGGTTAGGGACACCTGATTTACATATTAAAAATGACGGAAGTCTGCCCAAAAAGGGAATCACGAAAGTGATTCCCTTTTATAAAAAGCTTTATTTTATGCGATTCCCCGGTAAAAATTATTCTCCAAAGTATCTCTTAAGAAGACCTGCGAATGCTTTGCCGTGTCTAGCCTCGTCTCTTGCCATTTCATGAACTGTATCATGGATTGCGTCAAGGTTAGCTGCTTTAGCACGTTTCGCAAGATCAGTCTTACCAGCTGTAGCGCCGTTCTCAGCTGCTACACGCATCTCAAGGTTCTTCTTGGTGCTGTCTGTAACAACTTCACCTAATAACTCAGCGAATTTAGCTGCGTGCTCTGCTTCTTCATAAGCAGCTTTCTCATAATACATACCAACTTCCGGATATCCTTCTCTGTGAGCAACACGTGCCATAGCAAGATACATACCAACCTCAGAGCACTCGCCCTCGAAGTTTGCTCTTAAATCAGCAAGGATGTCTTCGCTGACACCTTTAGCAACGCCCACAACATGCTCAGCTGCCCATGCCATTTCATCATCCTGTTTCGTAAATTTCTCAGCCGGAGCCTTGCAGATTGGACATACTTCCGGAGCTGTGTCACCTTCATGAACATAACCACATACACTACATACCCATTTAGCCATAATTAAATTCTCCTTTTCTTATATAAAATTTTTATTTAGTTTTTAATAATAGTAATCATTACTGTTTTATGGTAACATATTGTTTCTTGCTTGTCAAGAGTTATTGAAACTTTTTTCTAACAGGATCGAATGTTCACTTAAAGTTTGGTGCTGTGGCCATTGCTTGTCGAGCGGCTGTAATTCCCTACAGAATAGCTATGATCAGAAAATGAAAAATTTATTCAACTGATTAGTGAGACTCTTCCTTCAGGCATTCCTTGCAAATTCCGAAAAATCTTGCTTTATAATCGGAAATCTGACCGTCCTTAAAGTCAGCTGCAATACTCTCAAGGCTTTTATCAATATGTTCGCTGAATACGTCCATCACTCTGCCGCAGCGGGTGCACATAAAGTGACAATGGGGAACGGTGCGGGCATCGAATCGGTCTGCTCCGCCAAAGCTGGAAAGCTTCTGTATTTCACCCAGATCAGCGAGAAGAGAGAGGTTTCGGTATACAGTTCCAAGGCTGATGTTTGGATAAATCTGCTTCATATTCTCATAAACAAAATCAGCGGTGGGATGGTCGGTTCTGCCAGTAAGAAACTCCTTAATAGATTCTCTCTGGCGGCTGTATTTCAATGTGGCCATCTGATTCCTCCTTTCTCTCAATAATAGTAATTGTTACTGATATTAATATACAAGATAATTGCAAATTTGTCAATAGTAATTTGGCTAAATTTACACTAAAATTATAAATATTGCATCGCTGTAAAATGATAAATTTGGGTTTACAAACCCATTAAAATGTGATACGCTCTTTTATATGAATTTATAAGCCAAACCCATAGAAAAAGAGAGTACATTTGCGTACCGCATTACAGAGAATCCCCTGGGAGATGAGCAGTTAAGAGTTGCTTTTCCAGGCTGAGAGGGGGTGTGTATGGAACAGATGGAAGATGGCTTTGGAGGGGCGCAGTTGAAGTAATTTAGGCTGCGACAGGAACGCCTGTTATAGCGTAAGGGTATGAAGGTACCCGGTGAGATTCCCGAAGATGGTTTTTCCATCTGTACCGTGAGGCGGGAATGAATAGAAGTGGTAACACGGGATAACTCGTCTTCTCAGTATATTTGAGAAGACGTTTTTTTATGTTGTGACAGGAAGGAGAAGTTTAACCAGCTCTTTTTGTTACACAGAAAAGGAGGAAATACAATGAGTAAACCAAAATATTACATCACCACAGCCATTGCCTATACATCCGGCAAGCCGCACATTGGCAATACCTACGAGGCGGTTCTGGCAGACGCCATTGCGCGTTATAAAAGACAGCAGGGCTACGACGTATTTTTCCAGACCGGAACTGACGAGCATGGCCAGAAGATTGAGCTGAAAGCAGAAGAAGCAGGTGTTACATCTAAGGAATTCGTTGATAACGTATCCGGTCAGATCAAGAGCATCTGGGATCTGATGAACACATCCTATGACAAATTCATCCGTACCACAGATGAAGACCATGAGAAACAGGTTCAGAAGATTTTCAAGAAAATGTATGCAAAAGGGGACATCTACAAGGGAGAGTACGAGGGAATGTACTGTACTCCATGTGAGTCCTTCTTCACAGAATCCCAGCTTGTAGATGGAAAATGTCCGGACTGCGGACGCCCATGCGTACCAGCCAAAGAAGAGGCTTATTTCTTCAAAATGAGCAAATACGCAGACCGTCTGATTGAGCACATTAAGACACATCCGGAATTCATTCAGCCGGAATCCCGTAAGAACGAGATGATGAACAACTTCCTTCTTCCGGGACTTCAGGATCTGTGTGTATCCAGAACTTCTTTCAAATGGGGAATTCCGGTAGACTTTGATCCGAAGCATGTTGTTTATGTATGGCTGGATGCCCTGACCAACTATATTACCGGAATCGGTTATGATTGCGATGGAGACAATTCTGAACTGTTTAACAAGATGTGGCCTGCCGACCTTCATCTTATTGGAAAAGATATCATCCGTTTCCATACTATTTACTGGCCAATCTTCCTGATGTCACTGGATCTGCCTCTTCCGAAGCAGGTATTCGGTCATCCGTGGCTTCTCCAGGGCGATGGAAAAATGAGCAAATCCAAAGGAAACGTTATCTACGCAGACGAGCTGGTTGATTTCTTCGGCGTTGATGCTGTCCGTTATTTCGTACTTCATGAAATGCCGTTTGACAACGATGGTGTGATCACCTGGGAGCTGATGGTAGAGCGTATGAATTCCGAGCTGGCAAATACTCTTGGAAACCTGGTAAACCGTACCATCTCCATGTCAAACAAATACTTTGGCGGCGTGGTAGAGAATAAAGGCGTAACAGAACCTGTTGACGATGATCTGAAGAGCTTCATTCTTTCTGTTCCTGCAAAGGTTGATGCAAAGATGGAGAAACTTCGTGTAGCAGATGCCATCACAGAAGTGTTCACTATTTTCAAACGCTGCAACAAATATATTGATGAGACAATGCCATGGGCACTTGCAAAGGACGAGTCCAAACAGGATCGTCTTGCAACCGTTCTTTACAATCTGGTTGAGGGCATTTGCATTGGAACCACTCTTCTTGAGTCCTTTATGCCGGACACAACAAAGAGAATCCTTGGTCAGTTAAATGCTTCAGAGAGAACTCTTGAGGATCTGAAGACATTTGGACTGTATCCGTCAGGAAACAAGGTAACAGATAAACCGGAGATCCTTTTTGCCCGTATGGACATCAAAGAAGTTATGGAAAAAGTAAACGAGCTTCATCCACCGAAAGAAGAGCCGAAGGAAGAAAAGCCAGAGGAGAAGGTTGTAGATATTGAGGCGAAGCCAGAGATCACATTTGATGATTTCGCAAAACTTCAGTTCCAGGTTGGTGAGGTTATTGCCTGTGAGGCAGTGAAGAAATCCAAGAAACTTCTTTGCTCTCAGGTTAAGATCGGAAGCCAGGTTCGCCAGATCGTATCTGGAATCAAGGCTTACTATACACCAGAGGAAATGGTTGGCAAAAAGGTTATGGTAGTAACCAACTTAAAACCAGCGAAACTTGCAGGAATTCTTAGTGAGGGAATGATCCTTTGCGCAGAGGATGCTGAGGGAAATGTATGCGTAGTCAGCCCTGAAAAAAATATGCCGGCAGGATCTGAAATCTGCTGATTTTGACCGGAAGCGTCCATCTGATATAGCCGGAATATAATACAATAGGTTAATATTGTTATAAAAAGGGACGAATTATGTGTAATAAATTAAGCCATTTTGATAAAAATGGTAATGCTGTTATGGTGGATGTCTCGGATAAACCGATTACCCACAGAACTGCAATTGCAACAGGTTCTATCCAGGTTGGAGCAGAAATCATGGAGCATCTTACTGCAGGCACTGTGGCAAAGGGAGACGTTCTTGGCGTTGCCAGAGTTGCCGGGATCATGTCTGTGAAGCACACCTCGGATCTGGTACCTATGTGCCATCCTTTGCCGGTTACCAAATGTACCATTGATTTCGAAATTGAAAAAGAAAATGGAATTATCCGCACTTTTTGCACTGTGAAGACAGACGGTAAAACAGGCGTGGAAATGGAAGCACTTACCGGTGTGCAGGTGACTCTTCTTACAATTTATGATATGTGCAAGGCAATCGACAAGCATATGGTGATGACGGATATTCACCTGGTAGAGAAAACTGGCGGTAAGAGTGGAGATTTTTTATTCAAAGAAATAAAAACGAAGGGGGGAGAAAAATGAAACGAGTAGCAATTATCACATCCAGTGATATGGGATTTCAGGGTAAGCGGGAAGATTTAAGCGGTCCGGCAATTAAGGAAATCGCAGAAAGAGAAGGCTATCAGGTAGTATCTATGGATATTCTTCCGGATGACCGTGCCATGCTTTCCAGACGAATGGCGGAAATCGCAGATGAGAATCAGGCAGAACTGATTTTGACTACTGGTGGAACAGGTTTTTCCCCGCGGGATGTTATGCCGGAGGCCACCGAAGATATCACAGAACGTAAGGTTCCGGGAATCCCGGAAGCCATCCGCGCCTACAGCATGACGATCACAAAACGCGCCATGCTCAGCCGCGCCACAGCCGGAATCCGGAAAAAGACTCTGATCATTAATCTTCCAGGCAGTCCGAAAGCAGTAAAGGAGAGTCTGGAATACATTATTGGAGCTCTTGACCATGGTATTGAGATTATGACCGGGGAAGCTGGAAATTGTGCAAGGCAGTAAATATCCATAAATTTTATAGTAAATGAGAATCCCCTCCACTATGCAGCAGTTGCTTTTGTGGAGGGGATTCTTAGTTTGTGGGCTGACGAAGACTGCTTATGGCTGCTCTTTCATAGTTTTAAAATACTGGCTTGTTACAATCAGAGAGTTGTGCACCATATCTTCCAGTGTCTGATCTGTAAAATATGCGGCGTGAGGCAGCATAAGTACATTAGGCATAGAGTTTAAGATTGCCATTTCGTGATGTATAATCATCTGATTTTTGTGATCTCGGTAATAAATATTCCGGTCTCCATCAATTACATCAAGACCTGCTCCTGCAATATGGCCGCTTTCAAGTGCTTTGATAAGTGCTATTGAATCAATGATGGAACCACGGGCAGTATTTTTTAGTGTAGGTTTTTCGCTGAGAAGCTTAAGGTCTATATTGTAATTCTGGTAATACTTCTCAAAAACAGGAAGTTCTTTCGGTTCAACAGCATATGCGATCATTTTCATCTGGCTTTTCATTTTCCGTCATTGTCCTTGGTATTGCCGGAAGCTGTGATCAGATCCAGTTTGGTAAGCGTGGTAAAAGCAAGCAAAATAAATGCACCGCCTCCGGCACCGTAAAAACCTGTGTAGGCACCTAATATCAGACCAATGAGTACCGCCCGGATTGCAAGCTGTCTTCTGGAAAGGGTGTCCATCTTGCTTTCTTCGCCTAAGCTTTTGTTGGCAAGGATGAAGACCGCTGCAACGGGAAGGAGTAGTACCATTATTATCTGCAGATATTTGGCTGAGAGGATCAGATTAAGCTTTGCGCCAAGGACGGAGCCGATGACAGCATTTATTCCTGCTATGGATGCAGTGAACCAGTAAACATGTCCGCTTTTTATAAATTTATAAAGTGATGTGAAGCCGCTGAGAAGACCGGAACACTGAAATAGAACTTTCAAAAAGCGGTTTATAACACTTTACTGGTATAATTTTTGTATGCTATAATTGTTGTATCTCAAAGAAAAATGAGGCAGAAAAATGATATTTGATACACATGCACATTATGATGATGAGGCATTTGACGAAGACAGAGATCAGCTCCTTTCTTCCATGAAAGACGGGGGAGTGGGCTGTATTGTAAATGTGTGCGCGTCCGTCGGGGGATTTGGCGGGACATTGGAATTGATGAAAGCGTATCCTTTTGTGTATGGCGCAGTGGGGGTTCATCCCGACGATGCAGGAATTATGACACAGGATACTCTGGATGAGATCCGGCGTCTTTCCCATATGGAGAAAATGGTCGCCATCGGAGAAATCGGTCTGGATTACTACTGGCATAAGGAAGAGGCGGAGCATAAACAGCAGCAGGAGATGTTCCGGGCCCAGATGGACATTGCTAGGGAGGAGAAGCTGCCATTTATGATCCACAGCCGGGATGCAGCCGAGGACACTCTGGAGATTGTAAAGGAATATATGAAAAAAGATATGTCCGGCGGAATCATTCACTGCTTTTCCTACAGTAAGGAGATTGCAGCGGAGTATTTGAAAATGGGACTTTATCTTGGCATTGGCGGCGTGCTCACTTTCAAAAATGCAAAGAAGCTGAAAGAGGTAGCTGCCATTGCGCCGCTGTCCCAGATTGTTCTGGAAACGGACTGCCCTTATATGGCACCGGAGCCCAATCGAGGCAGGAGAAATTCTTCCTTGAATCTGCCCTATGTTGCAGAAGCCCTGGCTCAGATTAAGGGAATTACTGCAGAAGAAGTAATTGCAGTGACGGAAGAGAATGCGA
>OLQE01000575.1_pt1 | contig 27053 bp, 22 predicted proteins | sample 1643161 | NCBI WGS metagenome assembly OLQE01 (sample SAMEA3136650, study PRJEB25190) | human gut metagenome | reverse complement strand
GATACGCCACACCGACGAAATGCGTAGCATTTTGGAGGTGGTTCTGAACAGTTACAAACATTTCTCAATGTACCGAACAGGATTTCACGTTGCAATCATCAGGCTGAGATGCTATTATCAAGATAGTAGTTGGATTCTTACCCGGTAAAATCGGTAGTTGCTGTATGAACGGGGGAAGACAGCAGCAGAAGCCGATTTCAGCGAGGAGAGAAGAAAATGTCAAAATTTAAAGAATATGATGTGGAGGAGATCGATGCCCTCTGCAGTCTGGGGAGAGCTTTGTCTTCTCCTATAAGAATAGAGATCATGCAGCTTTTATATGAGGAAGGCATGATCATCGGAGAAATTGCCAAGAAGCTGGATCTGCCGGCTTCCAGTACGGCATTTCATCTGAAGATCCTGGAGGAAGCCGGACTGATCCGCATGGAAAAGCAGCCGGGAACGAGAGGAACCGTAAAATTCTGTATCCGGAAGGTGGACTATATCACGGTTAACCTGATCAAGAAAAATGCGGATATTGACGAGATCTACAATGCAGAGATGCCGGTGGGGTCATTCAGCAGCTGTCAGGTGACACCGACATGCGGCATGTTCGGGCCGGACGGTTATATCGGAAATGAAGATACAGAGTATTGTTTTTATTACCCGGAACGTATGAAGGCCGGAATCCTGTGGACCTCTTCAGGGTATGTGGAGTATAAATTCTCCAATGGTGTTCCGAGAAAACGGAGCATAAAAAAAGCCAGCATCTCCATGGAAATCTGTTCGGAGGCACCAGGATATAAGGAAGACTGGAAATCCGATCTGACGCTCTGGGTCAATGATGTGGAGGTAGGGACCTGGACCTGTCCGGGAGACTTTGGAGCAAGAAGAGGACGTTTGAATCCGCCAACCTGGCCGAACGGAAGTACCCAGTATGGCATGCAGGTGATCTGGGAGGTCCGTTCCGATGGCAGTTACCTGAATGGTGAAAAACTCAGCGAGGTGATGGTGGATCAGCTGAAAATCATGGACCGGTCCTTTGTGGATGTGAAGATCGGAAATAAGCCCGGGGCGAAATACGAAGGCGGCTTTAATCTTTTCGGAAAGCATTATGGAGATTATAATCAGGACATTGTCCTGACGATGGAGTATTAAACAACAGAAGAGGAGACTCCTTCTGAAAATGGATCAGGAACGATCCGGTTCATTTTCGGGAGGAGTCTTTTTGTGTCCAAAAGGAGTAAGAGAGTTTTGACGGGCAGTAAAACGTTTAAGGAAAAAATGCACAAAACTTTCGAAACTGCTGTTCTTGTCGGAATGCACAAAAATAACAAGATTATTGAAACGAAAAAGATGAAGAAAGTAAAAGAAACAGAATTACTGTTGTAATAAAGCGAAATAATGGTAAAAATGCCTATAAAATACAAAAAAGCGATTGACAAATAGTTAAAACGTGGTAAAGTATAGATATCAGAAACAGGGATTGTGTTATAAAGAACAAAATCACTGGGAATAACCGGTGAATTATAACAGAAAAACTGTTAGAAACTATCTCGGCCGGATAGATCAGAAACGAAAGCAGAAACCGATAAACAGAAATCCAACTACCCCGGAAAACAGAACGTGTACAGACCGTCAGGAGAAACCAGAATGAAGGGCACGGCGTACATAAAGGATCTGTTTTCAGAAAAAATACGGGAAACCGTATCAGGCGGCAAGATCGAAACAACAGAATTCTATCAAGGAGGTTTTTTGGTATGAAGAAAAAATTATTGTGTGCGTTACTGACAGGTGCTATGGTTCTTTCCGCAGGAAGCGCTGTTCTGGCAGATGAAGCAGAAAGCGAAACTTCCAACGTGAACGAAGATGGTTCCGTAAACGACCCGAGTAAAGTAGAAGTAGACGAAAACAAACTGGTTATGTGGTCTCTGTTCACTGGCGGTGACGGAGAGTACATGACCAAGATCATTGATGATTATAATGCAACCAGCCCGAGCAAACAGGTTCAGTCCATCACCCTTGTATGGGCAGACTACTACACCAAACTGCAGACCGCAGTAGCAGCTGACAAAGGACCGGACGTAGGACTTTCTCATGTATCCAAACTTCCGGAACTCGTTGATCAGGGCGTTGTAGAGCCACTGAATGATTACCTGGATGAGCTGGGCGTAGACCTTTCTTCCATGTACACGCAGAACTCTCTTGATTCTGTAACCTTTGACGGTGAGATCTACGCAATTCCGCTGGATACCCACGCTGAGGTTATGTACTACAACAAAGATATCCTTGAGAAAGCCGGCGTTGAGCTCAATGCAGACGGCAAACTGGATATCAGCAGCCTGGATGATTTCAAAGCAATGCTGGATAAGGTAAAAGCTGTTATGGGCGATGGCGAGTCTCCCCTTTCTCTGCCGAATACCGGTGATGATCCTTACCGTGTATGGTGGGCAACTTATTACCAGCTGGGCGGAACTCCGATCGTTAACGATGACGGAACAGAAGTTACTCTGGATAAAGACAAAGCTGTTGAAGCAGCTGAGTTTGTAAAATCTCTCTATGATGACGGCTATGTAGCAACCGGTATCGATGACCATCAGAAACTCTTCCAGTCCGGAAAAGCAGGCTTCCTGTTCGGCGGAACCTGGGCGGTAGGCGTTATGGAGTCCACCGATGGACTGAACTTCAACGTTCAGAGCTTCCCGCAGCTCTTTGATGAGGATCACTGCTGGGCAGATTCCCACACCTTCATCCTTCCGGTAAACGGCGACAGAGACGAGGATGAGACCAAAGCAGCTGTTGAGTTCATGGTTGCAGCCTGCAAAGACGGCGGTCTGACCTGGGCAGGTTCCGGCCAGATCCCGGCAAATACTGAAGTTACCGGCAATGAAGAGTACGCAGCACTTCCGTACAGAAGCAACTATCAGGATGAAGTTGAAAAGGCTGTTCTGCCGGCTAAGAACCCGCACTTCTACGCTATGAAGGATGGCATGATCCAGAGCCTGGATACCATCTGGACCGGCACCAATGATGCAGCAACCGGTATTGATGCACTTGTTGACGAGCTGTCTTCTAACCTGGAATAAAGCATAGTCAAGAAAGGGGGAGCTTTTCAAAGCTTCCCTTTTCTTTTTAAAAAGGCTCATAGAAAGCTGTCTGGTCTCAGGCAGAAAAAGGAGGTAAAACGATGAGCAAACAGAGAAAAAGAAAACTGTTTTTTACTGCCCTGGCTTTCATGCTTCCCTTCTTGATTCTCTATACAGTTTTTACCATTTGGCCTGTTATCCAGGGATTTTATGTGAGCATGCACAAATGGGGACTGATGGGAAAGCAGAAGTACATCGGCTTTGATAACTATATCAAATTCGCAGGAGACAAGAAATTCTGGTCGGCCCTTGGAAACACCTGTAAATTTGTAGTGATCACAGCTCCTATGCTAGTGATCATCGCCCTGATCCTGGCGCTTCTGGCCAACCGGCAGACAGTCATGAAAAAAGGGCTGCGGATTTCCTATTATCTGCCCAGTATCCTTTCCGTTTCCGTGGCATCCTTCATTGCGAAGAACACCTTCAGTCCGTACACCGGACTTTTAAACGGTGTACTCCATCAGCTTCATATCCTGCCGGCAAATACGGAACTGCAGTTTCTCCTGGATCCGAAACTGGTCTGGGTGGTGATCTCTGTTATGACCGTCTGGTGGACCATCGGTTTTACCATGATGCTTTACATATCAGCCTTACAGGATATTGATATGGGAATCTATGAGGCAGCTTCCATTGACGGAGCAACCTCCACACAGCAGCTTTTCCGTATCACGCTTCCGCTGCTTCGTCCTACGACGGAACTGGTCGTTCTTCTCCAGCTGATCGCCTGTTTTAAGGTATTCGGACAGATCCAGCTGATCACCGGCGGCGGCCCGGCAGGAAGCACAAAACCCTTGATCCAGTATATTTATGAGACTGCATTCAGCAAGAATAACCTGGGTTATGCGGCAGCCATGTCCTATGTGCTCTTTGGAATCCTGCTGGTACTTTCACTGGCACAGCTGATCATGCAAAAACGGGGAGGTGACAGGTGATGAAAACAAAGAAAACCGCAGGGCGTATTGCTCTTGATATTCTTTCCATCTTTTTTGCTGTGGTCTTTCTTGCCCCTGTGATCTGGGCGCTGTTTGTATCACTGCAGCACGAAGGAAAACAGATCTCCAGTATCGTAAGCTGGTTCACGCCTCCTTACACCATCAGCAACTACTTTGACATTATCAAAAACTCATCCGTTCCGCTCTGGTTCATGAACAGCCTTTTCATTGCTGTGATCGTGACGGTTGCAACGGTTCTTGTGACCGGAATGGCAGCTTATGCGCTGGCACTGATCCCCTTTAAGGGAAGTCAGCTGTTTATGATCTATGTACTGATCGGTATGATGGTTCCCGGCGAGGCCACCATTGTTCCACTGTTCATCACCGTAAAGGATCTGAAGCTCATCGACAGCTATGCCGGTATGATCCTGCCGAGCATTGCAGGCTCTATGAATCTGATTATCATGACAACGTTCTTTAAGGGGCTTCCGAGGGAACTGATCGAAGCAACCGAGATCGATGGCGGTGGAAAACTGACGGTATTTTTCAAGATCGTTATGCCGTTATCAAAATCCATCATTGCAACGATCTGTATCTTTTCCTTCGTCGGAAGCTGGAACAACTACCTGTGGCCGTTGCTCTGCGCTATGAGTAACGAGATGTTCACACTTCCGGTAGGTATCCCGACCTTCACCAGCACTTATACCGTGGACTATGTAAAGCCCATGACGGCAAGTATGGTGGCTTCTCTGCCTATGATCATTCTCTACATTATCTTTGAGCGCCAGATTGTGGCCGGTATCACTCAGGGCGCTGTGAAAGGCTGAGTTTCCTATGGTAAAAAAGGAAAGAAATCAGGAAATCGACATTATGAAGGGACTTCTGACCCTGGCGATGATCCTCTGCCACTGCCTGCAGTTCTTTGGAAAAGAGGATGCCGGGATCGAGAAGATCCTGGTAAACGTAATCAACCTCACGACCTTTTCCGGTTTTCTGTTTTGCTTTGGCTTTGTGTGCTGTCTGGCTTATTTTCAGGGAGATACCAAGCGTGGGATCGCTCATATGCTTCGGAATATGATCCGGCTTCTGCTGGCGTTCTATATTTCCGGTCTCGCTTATATGGCATTTAAGGAGCAGAAGATCTTCAGGAAGGATTTTATCCGGGAGGTCCTGACTCTCCGCCGTTATCCTGGCTGGTCGGAATTTCTGGCTTCCTTTGCGGCGGTGCTCCTGGTGGGAGCGCTCCTGCTTCCGGCTCTCCGGAAAACGAACGGCTGGGTGGTGATAGGGGCAGCAGTGGTCAGCCTTGCGAGCTGCTTTATCCCTTATGAAAAAATCACCAACCCCTGGCTGGCTCTTTTCATCGGTTCCGGAAGCTATACGACTTTTCCGGTATTGCAGTACGGTGTCTACTTTGTGGCGGGCGTCTGGGCGGTCAAACGAAAAAAATGGCCGGACTGGAAGCTGTTTTTCGGAGCAGCGATCTTAAGCACCCCTTGTATCTGGTATTGCTGGAAATATAACGGTCTTCCTGGCCGTTTTCCTCCGACGGCTCTTTTCATCGGAGGTGGAGCCCTTGGAGTGTGGATCTATCACCTGCTGGCCGGGGCGCTTGGAAAAATCAAAAGCGTCACGATCATCGGAAAGCCGGTGGAGGTCCTCACTTTTATAGGAAGAAACTCGTTATACTATCTTCTCATGAGCAACATTCTGATCTTCGCTGTGGCAGGAAGCAAATTCAGCTACCGGGCAAACGGATATGCCTATGGTTTCTACATCGTGCTTCTGGTAATCCTTACCTATCTGGAGCGGCAGATCAGAAAATAAATAAAAAAACACACTACATAACATGGAGGACAGAGATATGAAATGTTATAAGAAAGATTATCCGAGACCGCAGTTTGTCCGCGACAACTGGGTAAACCTCAATGGAACCTGGGATTTTGGCTTTGACGATGCAAACCAGGGCGAGAAAGAAAAATGGTATGAAACATTTCCGGGAGAACAGAAAATCCAGGTGCCGTTTACTTACGAGACAAAACTCAGCGGGATCCAGGATGAAAAACGTCACGACAATATCTGGTACCATAAGACGATCGCCGTGGATGCTTCCAGACTGACGGCTGACCGGCTTCTGATTCATTTTGAGGGCAGTGATTTTCATACGAAATTATGGGTAAACGGTGCTTATGCCGGTGATCATAAGGGCGGTTATTCCCGCTTTTCCTTTGATATCACAGAGCTTGTGAAGGATGGCGAGAACGAACTGGTCGTTAAAGTGGAAGATTCCTTCGATACTCAGCAGCCCCGTGGAAAACAGCGCTGGATCGATGAGAATTTCGGTTGTTGGTATGTACAGACCACCGGTATCTGGAAGACTGTCTGGACAGAGTATGTACCCAAGATCCGTCTGGACCATGTGAAAATGACTCCGAATCTTCATGATATGGCACTGGAGCTTGAGTATCAGCTGGATGTTCCGGAAAGTGAACTCAATGAAAATCTTATGGTGGTTGCTACCATTACCTTTGGAGATATGCTGATCAGCAAGACCATGACGGTCATGACCTCCGATCATATGAAGACAAAAGTGGATGTTTACCACAAAACAAACAGCCAGGCCAACTGTGGTATGGAGTGGGGCGTAAGAACCTGGAGTCCGGAGAGCCCGGATCTTTACGACATCACATTTGAGGTAGTGGCTGACGGTAAGGTTGTGGATACGGTTGGTTCCTATTTTGCCATGAGAGAGATCCGTATCGATGGTTCCAATATCCTCTTGAACGGTCATCCGCTGTATCAGAGACTGATCCTGGATCAGGGTTACTGGAAGGATTCCCATCTGACACCGCCTAGCGAGGAGGCACTGATCGAGGATATCGACAAGATCCATGAGCTTGGATACAATGGCCTCCGGAAACATCAGAAGACAGAGGACGAGCGTTTCCTGTACTGGTGTGATGTGAAGGGTATGCTGGTATGGAGCGAGATGGCTGCAGCCTATGAGTATTCCGATAAAGCTGTGGAAGAGTTTACCAGAGAGTGGACAGAGATCGTCCGCCAGAATTATAACCATCCCTGTATCATCACCTGGACTCCGGTGAATGAATCCTGGGGCGTGAGCCAGGTTGAAACGGATCCTATGCAGCAGCATTTCACGGAGATGCTGTATCATCTGACCAAGAGCATGGATCGTTACCGTCCGGTGATCGTCAACGATGGCTGGGAGCATACGATCTCTGACATCATCACCCTTCATGATTATGAAGAGGTTGGCGAGACCTTCTATAAACGTTACATGGAGTTCAAGGAGCAGATCCTGACCACAGAAGTTTACCACAGCAGTCATAAATCTGCCTTAGCAAACGGCTTTGCCTACAAAGGACAGCCGATTATCATCAGTGAGTACGGCGGAATCGCCTTCAATAACGATGATTCCGGCTGGGGCTATGGAAATAAAGTAAACACCAAGGAAGATTTCATTCGTCGTTTCGATGAGATCACGACCGCTGTCAAAGAAGTTCCCTATTGCTGCGGATTCTGCTACACCCAGGTATCCGATGTTCAGCAGGAGATCAACGGCCTTATGGACATGGACCGCAACTTCAAAGTTGACCCGGCAGTGATCAAGGAGATCAATGAACGGAAAGTTGGTTACTGGAGATCATACATGTAATACCAGGGACCCGCCTAGGCATGAAGAAGGAGCGATTTACAAAGTAAATCTGCGGATTCTGAATGGCTGAAGGTTTGTGAGAGCTGCGAAGCAGCGGAGCAAGCCGGGGGGTTAGCGGCGTGTGCTTGACGTCCGGTACCACAACATTCGAAAGGAGCATAATGCAATGACAGCGAAAGATTTTCTTCCCAGAGCGATCCCTCTGGTAACGGTAGACCCTTATTTTAATATCTGGTCGTTTTCAGACCATCTTTATGATGACACACCGCGCCACTGGACCGGACATCAGAATTCCATGACGGGAATCATCCGCGTGGATGGAAAAAATTACCGTTTTATGGGACTTGTGGAAACGGAGCGGGAGATGTATTATCTGGAGCCGGAGCCGCTTAGGCAGCTTTCCGTAAAGCTCACTCCCACCCGGACGGTCTATACGTTTGGAAATGAAGCAGTTGAACTGAGGGTGACCTTCACCGGTTCCCTTCTTCTGGATGATCTGGATCTTATGAGCTGCCCGGCTTCCTATGTTTTTTATGAAGTGCGGTCTGTGGATGGACAAGCGCATGAGGTAACGGTTTATCTGGATATTTCTTCCCAGGCAGCAGTCAACGAAAGCAGTCAGACCGTACTCTTCGGAAAAGACGAAAACGGTATTTACTGCGGCCGCGGCGAGGAGGGCATGCTGACCAGATCCGGTGATGATCTGCGCATCGACTGGGGCTGGCTCCACCTGGCAGCACCGGATCATCAGTATGTGATCGTAAATACAAAAGATAAAAAGAATGCACTGAGCGGCAGTCCTTATCTTCACCTGCCGAAATTTACAAAGCTGGACGGGTGTTTATCCGACCGTGTTCATCTGGAGCAGGAAGTCCGTGAGGGCATCCCGTGTCTTGGCTGTCTGAAAACTTCCGAAGTAGATGGAAAAGAAACGATGACCGGGCTTGTGATCCTCGGATATGACGACATTCATTCCATCGAATATTTTGGAAAACAGGCAGATGCTTACTGGAAAAGAGATGGCAGGAGCTTTGATGAAGTATTCAAAAAAGCCATTGATGAGTACGAAGCCGTTTCAGCCAGAACGCAGGCTTTTGACGAAGAACTGAAAAAGGAAGCGCTCGTTTACGGAGAAGAGTACTATGACATTCTCTGTGTTGCCTACCGGGAGTCCATTGCCGCCCATAAGCTTATTGAGGTGGACGGCGAGATCAGATTTTTCTCCAAGGAATGTTACAGCAACGGCTGCATCGGTACGGTAGATGTGACCTATCCGTCCATTCCTCTTTATCTGAAATATCAGCCGAAGCTGGTGGAGGGGATGATCGATCCCATCTTCCATTATGCAGCAGGAGATGACTGGAAATTCCCCTATGCACCTCATGATGTAGGGCAGTATCCGCTGGCAAACGGACAGGTTTATGGTTATGACCGGAAGACACGGGTGATGCAGGACTATTATCAGATGCCTGTGGAAGAGTGCGGAAATATGATCCTCTGTGTGGCAGCCCTGTGCAAGGCAGAAAATTCTCTGGAATATGCGAAAAAGCACAAAGAGGTCCTGAACGGCTGGACCGACTATCTGGTAAGCGTGGGCTGGGATCCGGAAAATCAGCTTTGTACAGACGACTTTGCCGGTCATCTGGCACATAACTGCAATCTGGCGGTCAAAGGAATTTTAGGAATTGCTGCCTGGGCAGAGCTCTTAAGAGAACTGGGAGAAATGGAAAAAGCGGATTCTTATCGGAAAACAGCTCTTTCTCTGGCAGAAACCTGGAAAGAAAAAGCTTTTGACGGCGACCATTACCGCCTGACCTTTGACGGGGAGGGCAGCTGGAGTCTCAAATACAACCTGATCTGGGATAAACTGCTGGATCTTCATATTTTTGATCCGAAGATCGCAAAGACAGAGGTGGCTTACTATCTGACCCGGATGAATCCTTATGGTATTCCGCTGGATTCCCGCTGTGATTATACGAAGAGCGACTGGGAAATGTGGACGGCCGTGCTGGATGATAATGAGGAATACAGAAAGCAGATCATCCATACCATGTGGAAGGCTCTCTGCAGCCTGGACCGCAGAGCTCCGTTCCCGGACTGGTATCACACGGAAACGCCAAAAGCAGAAGGCTTCCAGAACCGTACCGTTCAGGGGGGACTTTTCATTCTCCTGTTGAACTGGTAAAAAAGATAAGTGTTTTTTCTGACCTCCCGGACGGAGTTTTCCGCAGCCGGGAGGTTTCTTTTTATATAAATTTTATGACCTTTAAAGACTCTCTTTATTGCATTTTCTCGTACAGAGGCTATAATGGTTGAAAAAGAAACAGTTCCAGATGAAACTGAATATCACAGGAGGAAACAATCTATGGAAGTGAAAAAACCAAACAAATCATTGTTGTTTTATGCATTCGTAGTGATGATCGTGCTGATCCTTCTCAATGCACTGGTGATTCCGAGGATTTCAGAGAGAAGTGTCACAGAAACGACGTATGATGAGTTTCTGGCTCTTCTGGATGCCAAGTATGTCAAGCAGGTAGAGATCGACAACAGCTCTCAGGTCATTTATTATGAGGCAGCCAAGGACGGTGTGACCCGTGTCTGCAAGACCGGTCTTATGAATGATCCGGATCTGGTAGGCCGTCTTCAGGCGGCAGGGACGAAATTCGGAAATGTGATCCCGACGACCCAGTCTCCGCTGATCACGTTTCTGGTAGGCTGGATCCTTCCCATTGCAATCTTTGTTGTTCTCGGGCAGTGGCTTAGCAAACGGATGATGAAGAGTATGGGCGGACCGGGAGCGATGTCTTTCGGAAAGAGCAATGCCAAAATTTATGTCAAATCTTCCACAGGTATCAAATATTCCGATGTAGCAGGTGAGGATGAGGCGAAGGAGCTTCTGCAGGAGATTGTGGATTTTCTTCATAATCCTCAGAAATATCGTGAGATTGGTGCACAGATGCCCAAAGGCGCCTTGCTTGTAGGCCCTCCGGGAACAGGTAAGACCTTGCTGGCAAAAGCGGTAGCCGGTGAGGCGGAGGTTCCCTTCTTCTCCATTTCCGGTTCCGAGTTTGTGGAGATGTTTGTAGGTATGGGTGCTGCCAAGGTCCGTGACCTTTTCAAGCAGGCACAGGAAAAAGCTCCCTGTATCGTATTCATTGATGAGATCGATACCATTGGTAAGAAACGTGACGGACAGATCGGCGGAAACGATGAACGGGAACAGACACTGAACCAGCTTCTGACAGAGATGGATGGTTTTGACGGTTCTCAGGGCGTTGTGATCCTGGCAGCCACCAACCGACCGGATTCTCTGGACCCGGCACTTCTTCGTCCGGGACGTTTCGACCGCCGGATCCCGGTAGAACTTCCGGACCTTAAGGGTCGTGAAGAGATCCTGAAGGTTCATGCGAAAAAGATCAAGGTTGCCGATAACGTAAACTTTTATGAGATCGCCAAAGCAGCTTCCGGAGCTTCCGGAGCCGAGCTTGCAAACATTGTCAATGAGGCGGCTCTTCGTGCAGTCCGTGACGGCAGACGTTTTGCCACACAGGCAGACCTGGAAGAAAGTATCGAGGTAGTCATTGCCGGTTATCAGAAGAAAAACCGGGTACTTTCCGAGAAGGAAAAACTGATCGTTTCTTATCATGAGATCGGCCATGCACTTGTGGCAGCCAAACAGACAGAGTCCGCACCGGTCCACAAGATCACGATCATTCCCCGTACCTCCGGAGCACTGGGTTACACCATGCAGGTGGAAGACGGTGAGCATTTCCTGATGACCAAGGAAGAGCTGGAGAACAAGATCGCCACCTTTACCGGCGGCCGTGCAGCCGAGGAGCTGATCTTCCACAGCATCACAACAGGAGCCTCCAATGATATCGAGCAGGCAACCAAGCTGGCCAGAGGTATGATCACCCGCTACGGTATGAGTGATGATTTTGATATGGTGGCCATGGAGCAGATGAGCAACCAGTATCTGGGAGGAGACAGTTCTCTGACCTGTTCCTTTGAAACCCAGACCCTGATCGATAAAAAGGTAGTAGATCTGGTTCGCAGAGAACATGAGAAGGCCTATAAGATCCTGGAAGATAACATCGGTAAGCTTCATGAGCTGGCGAAATATCTGTATGATCATGAAACCATCACCGGAGAAGAGTTTATGAAGATCCTCAACAGTGCTCCTGCAGAGCTTCCTGGAGAGGAACAGTAAAAAGGAGCAGATGAGATGCTGAAAGCAGCGGAGTTTTTTGTGGGCGGACAGCAGCTTGTCCGGCTGAATGAAAAAGTGATCGGAGAGGTTTCCAAAGATCACGGGATCAATGCCACAGAAATGGGGATCCTGCTGTTTCTCTCCGGAAATCCTTCCTTAGACACGGCAAAAGACATTGTGGAAAACCGGATGATGACAAAATCATCCGTTTCCCGGGCTGTGGATTCTCTGGTCCGTCAGGGCTACATCCGCACCCGGGAGGATGTTTTTGACCGGCGGATCACCCACCTGGTCCTGGAAGAAAAGGCCGATCCGGTGATCGAACTGGGGATGCAGGCGCAGGAAGAGGCATTTCTCTTTCTCAGCCGCGGCATTTCTGAAAAGGAACTGGAAAATTTCTGCCGGATCCATACCCTGATTCAGGAAAATGCCAGGGAAGCCATGAAGTTTTGCGGAAATAAAAACGAAAGATCCTGAAAGATCGATACAGACAGAAAAAGACAGCCGGATGGAAACGAAAGTTTCCGTCCGGCTGTTTCTCACTCCTACAGAAGAATAAGATTTATTTCAGATGCCAGATATCACGGTTATACTCTTCGATGGTACGGTCAGAAGAGAAGAAACCGGCTTTGGCGATGTTTACCAGCATTTTCTTTGCCCAGGCAGTGCGGTCTTCATAATCCTTGAAGGCCTGGTCTTTTGTCTTTACATAAGATTTGAAATCCAGGAAGGTCATGAACCAGTCTTTATTCAGAAGCTCGTTGTAAAGACGGGTCAGATGCTCTTCAGAGCCGACAGCCAGCATTTCTTCGCCTACCAGGAAATCTACGGCAGCTTTCAGTTCCGGATCTGCCTCGTAGAAATCCTTGGAAACGTAGTCGGCTTTCTCATAATGCTCGATAACTTCCTCACTGGACTCACCGAAAATATAAATGTTGTCTTCGCCTACCAGATCGTGGATCTCCACGTTTGCTCCGTCCATGGTTCCCAGGGTAACGGCTCCGTTCAGCATGAATTTCATGTTTCCGGTTCCGCTGGCTTCCTTGGATGCCAGGGAGATCTGCTCAGAAATATCGCAGGCCGGGATCAGTTTTTCTGCTTTGGACACGTTGTAGTTTTCTACCATGACAACATGGAGGAATTTGCTGGCAACGGGATCCTTGTCGATGATATCCTGCAGGCAGAGGATGGCATGGATGATATCCTTTGCGATGATGTAAGCGGGAGCTGCCTTTGCACCGAAGATAGCGGTGATGGGGCGTTTCGGAAGCTTTCCTGCCTTGATCTCCAGATATTTGTGGATCAGGTAGAGCACGTTCAGCTGCTGACGTTTGTACTCATGCAGACGTTTGATCTGGATATCGTAGATGGAGTTATCATCGATCTCAATGCCTTCGGTAGCCAGAATGTAATCCTTCAGTACGGTCTTGTTGAGCTGCTTGATCTTCAGAAGTTCACTCAGAACCTTCTTGTCATCCTTGAATTTCAGCAGTTTTTCAAGCTCTGTGGCATCGGTCTTGTAGCCCTCGCCGATGAGGCTGGTGATAAACTTGGTCAGCTCATGGTCGCAGTGCAGAAGCCAGCGGCGGAAGGTGATGCCGTTTGTCTTGTTGTTGAATTTCTCCGGATAGATCTTGTAGAAGTTGTTCAGCTCATTGTTTTCCAGGATCTCTGTATGAAGGCGGGCAACGCCGTTGATGCTGAAACCGTAATGGATATCGATATGAGCCATGTGTACCAGGTCGTTTTTGTCAATGATGGCAACGGATTCATCCGCATAATTCCGGCGTACCATATCATCCAGTGCATAGATGATGGGGGTGAGCTGGGGAACCACCTTTTCCAGATATTTCATGGGCCATTTCTCCAGAGCCTCAGCCAGGATGGTATGGTTGGTATAGGCACAGGTGCGGCTTACAATGTCCATTGCCTCATGGAAGGGGATGCCCTTGAGCATCAGAAGACGGATCAGTTCCGGGATTACCATGGTCGGATGGGTATCGTTGATCTGGATTACGGCATAATCCGGAAGGTCGTGCAGGTTGCTTCCACGGGCAATACACTCATCCAGGATCAGACGGGCACCGTTGCTGACCATAAAATACTGCTGATAAATACGGAGCAGACGGCCATCCTCATCGCTGTCATCCGGATAGAGGAAGAGGGTCAGGTTTTTGGCAATATCTTCTTTGTTGAAGGAGATGCCGTCACGAACGATGGATTCATCTACGGATTCCACATCGAAAAGGTGAAGCTTATTGACCCGGTTGTTGTAGCCGATCACATCAATGTCGTAAAGACGGGAGGTAACGGTGGTGTTGCCGAAAGCGATCCGGTAAGTGGTATCGGTCTTATGAAGCCAGCTTTCCTTCTGAATCCAGGGATTCGGTGTTTCATACTGGAGATGGTCTTTAAACTCCTGCTTGAAAAGACCAAGATGATAATTCAGGCCTACGCCGTCTCCGGGAAGTCCCAGAGTAGCGATGGAATCCAGGAAGCAGGCTGCCAGACGGCCAAGACCGCCGTTTCCGAGAGAGGGTTCCGGTTCTGCTTCTTCAATTTCAGCCAGGCTTTTTCCATTGCCCTTCAGAAGAAGATCCACTTCATCATAGATGCCAAGGTTGATCAGGTTGTTAGAAAGAAGTTTACCGATCAGAAATTCGGCAGAAATATAATAAAGTTTCTTTTTGTCGTTATGGGGAGTATCCTTTTCTTTGATGGCTTCTTTTGTATAGCCTAAAAGTGCCAGGTAAAGCTCCTGATTGGAACATTCGGAAATCGGTTTTTTACAGGCTGTTTCGATAAATTTTTTCAACTGCATAATGATTCCTCCTAGTTTTGCAGATTCCGGCAGAACAAAAAATGCTGTGTAGTTCTTGTCCGGATGGACTGTTGAAATTTATTATAGTAGATTTTCTTGGAAAAATCTTGTGATATCCTATTCAAATATAGTACAATCCTATCAAGTAAGTGAATGGAGGCGGTCGATTATGCGAGATTCAGAATACAAAAATTTCAGAGAGGGAAAGAAGCATACAGAGGTAACATTTCCATATAATACCTATTTATGCTCAATTCCGTTGGATTTTTCCAGTGTTCCGGTGCACTGGCATGAGGAAATGGAGCTGATCGTCGTAAAAAAAGGGCGTGGAATTGTGACTCTGGACAGGGAAAGCCGGGTATTGGAGGCCGGGCAGGCGGTGATCGTCCTGCCCGGGCAGCTTCACAGCATCCGTCAGTACCAGCAGGAACGGATGGAGTATGAAAATATCATTTTTAGACTGGAAATGCTTCTTCCGAAGGAAGGAGACATATGCGGTCCGGGATTCCTTGAGCCTTACCGTGACGGAAAGCTTCTTTATCCGGCCTGGATCGATGGCTCTGCTCCGTACCATCAGGAGATGGCAGCCTGTATCCGAAAGCTGGATGAGCTCTCTGAGCGGCGGCCGGAGGGATATCCTCTGGCGGTAAAAGGCTGGCTGTTCCAGTTCTTTTTCCTGCTCTTTTCCGGGGCGGAACCGACGGTCGCAGAGGAAGGAAGCGTAAAGGCTCTGGATAAGGTGAAGCAGATCCTGTCAAGGATCGAGAGTGATTACGGAAAGCCTTTAAGCATCGAAGAAATGGCGGGATTTTCCGGCTTCAGTCCCTCTCATTTTATGAAATTTTTCAAAAAGCATATGGGAGTCCCTTTTGTCTGCTATCTGAACGATTATCGTCTGACCATGGCGGCGCGGGCACTTGCGGAGACACAGGAAGATGTGCTGACAGTAGCTCTGGATGCCGGTTTCCCGAATGTATCCTATTTTAACCGCCTGTTTAAGAGAAAATTTCAGATGACACCGCTGGAATACCGGAAACGGGGCAAGAAAAAGTAAAAAATACTGGTAAGTAGGTTCAGAAGTTGGTACAATAAGGAAAGAATAAAAGGAAAGAAGGATAACGATCATGAAAAAGAAGAAAACGTGTCTTGCGGCACTGCTTTTTCTGTGCCTGCTCTTTGTAATGCCCGGTGGAAAAGCTCTGGCCGCGAAGCCGAAGATCACTGCCGTAAGTCCGATCTATCAGACCAGCACAAAGGTAACGGTAAAAGCGACAGCCGGCTATACCATGAAGGTCAGTCTGGCAGGAAAAACCTATAAAGCGAGAACTGCCAAAAACGGTGTTTACACTTTTAAGATAAAGAAAGCAGCTGTTGGAAAAACGGCTGTGTTCCGTCTTTATAACAGCAAGAACGGGGCTGTTGCCAGAAAGACGGTTGTTGTAAAAGGAAAATATGCGTTCAAGGTGACCAAATACGATTCTCTCAGCGGGATCATCAGCGGAACCGGAACCGCTGGCAAAAAAGTAAAAGTAACCATTGGCGGCAGGAATTACACAACGAAAGTGACAGCCAGGGGAACCTGGAAGCTTAAGGTTGCACTGAAATCCTCAAAAACTGCAAAAATTTCCCAGCAGATCAGCGGAACCAGCTATACATGGCCCAAGAATGCGACACTGACCAGATCGAAGTTTAACAGCGCTCTCATCAAAAAAGGAAAAACGTATTATTCCGAGGGCTATTATGATAAAAAAGCATCCTGGGCAGGCTTTAAGGTAAATGAGATCCTCGGAAACAAGATGTATTTCAGCTATACGATCAGTTACAATGGACAGGTAAAATCAGGAACCGGCATCGGTGTTATCAAAGGAAGCAACAAGATGGTGTTTACTTTTATTGCTGGACAGGTCTACGGAACCTTTACCTGGAAAAATTCAGGAACCATTCAGGTCGTAGGAACAGACAAGGTGTACACGCACAGCACGAGAAACGAGATCCTTACAGTAAGGTAAGAAGGTATTTCAGGGTGCTTTAAAAAAGCGGACCTGTGAATATATACCAGAAACGGCAAAACAGTCCATGCGGAGCCGCTCAAGCTAAAATTATTTTAATCATCAATGGAGGGATAAAACAATGAAACAGGAACTGATCCAGAAGTTCAATGAAATCTACGGAGAAGGCGGAGAACTGAAAACTTATTTTGCACCGGGCCGTGTAAACCTGATCGGTGAGCATACCGACTACAACGGCGGTCATGTATTTCCCTGTGCTCTGACCATCGGAACCTATGGCGTTTTCCGTAAAAGAAACGACCGTACCATGCGTTTTTATTCTGTAAACTTCCCCAAGGCAGGCGTTCTGACCGGCTCTCTGGACGAGCTGAAACCGAGAAAAGAGGCCGGATGGAGCAATTATCCGGTAGGTATGGTATGGACCTTTGGCGAAAAGGGACATCCCATCGATTGCGGTTTTGATATGCTGATCTACGGAACCATTCCCGATGCTTCCGGTCTGTCTTCTTCTTCTTCCGTACATATGCTGACGGCAGTTGCCCTGCGTGATATGTATGGTGTGGAAGGGGTTTCCAATATTGATATCGCCCTTTACGGTCAGTTTGCTGAGAACAATTTCAATGGCGTGAACTGTGGTATCATGGATCAGTTTGCCATTTCCATGGGTAAAAAAGACAATGCCATTTATCTGGATACCAGCAATCTGGAGTATGAGTATGCACCCATCAGGCTGGACGGCATGAAGATCGTGATCGCCTGCAGCAATAAGAAGCGCGGACTGGGAGATTCCAAGTACAATGAGCGCCGTGCAGAGTGCGAAGAGGCTCTGGCTGAGCTTCAGAAGGTCGTCGATATCAAGGCTCTCGGTGATCTGACTGAGGAAGAGTTTGAAAAATATAAGGATGCCATCGGAAGCGAGGTACGTATGCGTCGTGCCCGTCATGCCGTTTATGAGAATCAGCGTACCAAACGTGCCGTAGAGGTTCTGAAAGCCGGAGATGTGGCAGAGTTCGGAAGACTGATGAATGCTTCCCATGTGTCTCTCCGTGATGATTATGAGGTAACCGGAAAAGAGCTGGATACCCTGGTTGATACCGCCTGGAAACAGGACGGCGTCATCGGTTCCCGTATGACCGGAGCAGGCTTCGGCGGTTGCACCGTCAGCATCGTAAAAGAGGATGCAGTAAAGAGCTTCATCGAGAATGTAGGAAAGATCTACGAGGAAAAGATCGGCTATAAGGCTGATTTCTATGTCGTAGAGATCGGTGACGGAGCAGGAATCTGGGAGTGATCAAAACGAGAAGAAGGGAAGCGCATAGTCATGGAAAAGACCGTTTTATATGAAAACATCGACCGGCTGGTCCAGTACGGACTGACAACAGGTCTTACCTCAAAGGAAGAAGAGATTTATACCAGAAACCAGCTTTTGGAAGTCTTTGGTGAAGAGGATTATCAGGAGAATGATAAAACAGGAAAAGCAGTGAAGACAGAAGAGCTGGAGGATATCCTGAAAAATCTTCTGGATTATGCGGCAGAGGCAGGGCTTTTAAAAGAGAACAGCACCGTTTACCGGGATCTTTTTGATACCAGACTGATGAATTGTCTTCTGCCGAGACCTTCTGAGGTTTCCAGAAATTTCCGGGAACTTTATCGGAAATCTCCGGAGGAGGCCACAAACTACTATTATAAGTTTGCTCAGGATTCCGACTATATCCGCCGCTACCGGATTGCCCGCGATATCCGCTGGGCCGTTCCCAGTGTTTACGGAGACATTGATATTTCCATCAATCTTTCCAAACCGGAGAAGGATCCCAAGGCGATCGCAGCTGCCAAACGGATGAAGCAGAGCAGCTATCCCAAGTGTCAGCTCTGTAAGGAAAATATGGGTTATGCCGGCCGTGTGAACCATCCGGCCAGACAGAATCACCGGATCATTCCGTTAAAGATCAATCAGGCAGACTGGTTCTTCCAGTATTCTCCTTATGTATATTATAATGAGCACTGTATCGTTTTCTGCGGCGAGCATGTACCTATGAAGATCGAGAGAGCAACCTTTGTAAAGCTTTTTGATTTCATTAAGCTCTTCCCTCATTACTTCCTGGGCTCCAATGCAGACCTTCCCATCGTGGGCGGTTCCATTCTGACGCATGACCATTACCAGGGCGGAAATAATACCTTTGCTATGGCAAAAGCACCTGTGGAGCAGACCTTTACGGTTCCCGGTTACGAGGATGTAGAGGCAGGTATTGTAAAATGGCCGCTGTCTGTGATCCGTATCCGCTGCAAGGATGAGACACGTCTGATTGATCTGGCCGAGCATATCCTGAACAAATGGAGAGGCTATACCGATGAAGAGGCTTTTGTTTTTGCCGAGACAGACGGAGAGCCGCATAACACGATCACTCCGATCGCAAGAAAAGTGGGCGATACCTTTGAACTGGATCTGGCTCTCAGAAACAACATCACAACGGAAGAGTATCCGCTGGGCGTTTACCATCCGCATCAGGACTGCCATCATATCAAGAAGGAGAACATTGGTCTGATCGAGGTTATGGGTCTTGCCATCCTTCCGGCCCGTCTGAAAAAGGAGATGGAGCTTCTGAAGGATTATATCCTGAATCAGAAAGACATCCGCTCCAACGCTGACATTGAAAAACATGCAGACTGGGTGGAAGAATTCCTTCCGGAATATACCGATCTCAACGAGGACAACATCGATGAGATCCTGAAAAAAGAGGTCGGAAAAGTATTCGTCCGGGTTCTGGAGGATGCCGGTGTTTATAAATGTACACCGGAAGGAAGAGAAGCCTTCGGCAGATTCATTAAGACTCTGTAAGGAAAAACGAAAGAATTTAGAAAGAATCGCAAACATTTCTTAATTATAAGGAAAAGGTCTTGAATTTTAAACAGCCCCGGTGCTATAATTCATGCGAAAACGAGAAAAAATTTCGCATGAGGAATCGGGGTTGTTTTTTTATGAAAAAAATTCATTCATCCAGATGGAAGGATGCAGGTCTTGTGATCGCTTACATGATCTTCTATATGTGTTTTTTTAATTATCTGGAACACCGCACGGGAGTTCAGATACATATGCTGCAGATGCGGGCGGATTACAGCATTCCCTTCTGTGAATACTTTATTGTGCCTTATCTTCTGTGGTTCCCCTATGTAGGGCTCACCGCAGTGTACTTTACTTTATTCAATGATAACCGGACAGAATTTTACCAGTTTGCCGTCTGCATGGGAATTGGAATGACACTGTTTCTGATGATTTCCTACGTTTTTCCGAACGGCCAGAATTTAAGGCCGTACACCTTTGCCCGTCACAATATCTGCACGGAGCTGGTCCAGCATCTCTATAAGATCGACACACCCACGAATGTGATGCCGAGCCTTCATGTGTTCAATTCCGTGATGTGCTGCACGGCCATCTGGGAGAGTCGTTCGCTCCGGAAGAACAGACTGGTGCGCTGGAGCTCCTGGGTACTGACTGTACTCATCATTGCCGCCACCATGTTCCTGAAACAGCACACGATCCTGGATGTTGTGGTCGCTCTGGCTATGGGAAGGATCTGCTGGTTTTTCATGTACCGCTATAAGATGCAGGCGGTTGTGGAATACGAAGAAATATAAGAAGAAAGACTGCCGCCCGGTGCGAAAATGTGCCGGGCGGTTTTTTGTGTTCTCAGAAAAAACAACGGATAGAGGAAGCAGCTGCGTTCATGAGCAGGCAGCAAAAGCGGAATGAAAGAAGCAGGAGTTTCTTGGGTTGTAATTGCGGAAAAAAAGAGAAAAGCGTATAATGCAAGAATATAACTGTGAAGGTACTGAGCAGTTACGTTTTCACAGCGAAAAACAGAGGAGTGGACGATCATGCAGAAAATACTGATTGTAGAAGATGATACAAATATCAATCATTTGCTTCGGGAGGCATTATCCAAAGAAGGCTACTCTTGTGAACAGGCTTTTTCAGGGACAGAAGCAAAGCTGTTATTAAATATGCAGCAGCATGGTTATGCACTGATACTGCTTGATCTGATGCTGCCTGGAATTTCTGGAGAAGCGGTTCTGGAGGAAATACGGAAAAAGGGAAATCTTCCGGTTATTGTTTTGACGGCAAAAGACAGCCTGGACGAAAAAGTAGAAGTTTTAACCAGTGGAGCTGACGATTATATAACGAAACCATTTGAAATCAGAGAAGTACTGGCAAGAGTTCAGGTGCAGCTCCGTCATAAAGAAGAAAAAGAAGCAGAGGACTATAATCTTTCATTTAAAGATATGGTATTAAACAGAGATACGTTTCAGATCAGAATTGATGGAAGGATACTTCCTAAGATCACAAAACAGGAGTTTGCGATTTTGGAATTGCTGCTTAGAAATCCAAAACAGGTTTTCAGTAAAGAGGATATTTTCGAATATGCCTGGGATGAGCCTTATATGGGTGAGACAAAGACACTGGACGTACATATCAGTAATATCCGCAAGAAAATCAAACAAGTGACTTCTGATGAATACATTGAGACCGTATGGGGAATCGGTTATCGTCTTCATGCATAATCTTTACTCTTTTTTTACTATTTATTTGCGTTTGATTAGGATTCATCTTTTATGATAAATGCAGATAAGAAAAAGGAGATGAAAAACTTGAGTGAGATGTTATTGGAAACAAGAGGGCTGACGAAGCGGTATGGTCACTATAAAGCTGTGGACAGTGTCAGTATGCATATTAAAAAGGGTGCTATTTATGGATTTATCGGACGGAATGGAGCTGGGAAGACGACTTGCCTGAAGATGATCAGTGGACTTTCTAAACCAACTTGTGGAGAAATCGAGATATTCGGATACAAGGGAAAGGATTTGCAAAAAGTCCGCTCACGGGTGGGATGTCTGATTGAAGCGCCTGGGTTATATGGAAATATGACTGCATATGAAAATTTGAATATCAAATGCAAGCTGTTTGGAATAAAGAAAGCAGGTTATGTTGAAGAGATATTAAAAACAGTAGGCCTGGAGCATGTGGGGAGGAAAAAGACAAAACATTTTTCACTTGGAATGAAACAGCGTCTGGGAATCGGCCTTGCTTTGGTTGGAGAACCGGACTTATTAGTTCTTGATGAACCAATCAACGGGTTGGATCCACAGGGGATTGCGGAGGTCCGGGATACGATCCAGAGGCTTCAGAAAGAGAGGAATATGACAATTTGCATTTCCAGTCACATTCTGGAGGAATTATCGAAGATTGCTACCGATTATGGAATCATTCATAATGGAAGTTTATTGCAGGAGCTTACAAGAGAAGAATTAATGAGAAGATGTAGTGAGCGGATGGAATTAACACTTGATGATCCGAAACAGGCGATCCCAGTATTAGATGCCATGGGATTCACGAATTATCAGGTGACAGATAAAGAGCATATTTACATTTTTGAACGTCTGAATGAAAGTGCAGCATTGAATATGGAGCTTGCGAAGGCTGAAATTCCGGTGAAAGGAATTTCTGTAACCAGTGAAGAACTGGAAACTTATTTCTTGAATCTGACAGGAGGTGCCAACCATGCTTAATATGATAAAAATGGATTTGTACCGAATGTTTCGGACAAAAAGTATGTATATAGTCTGGATCGTACTGGCTGTGGCAGTATTGTTTACAACATTTATGTGTAAAACAGATTATGATTCCTTAAGCAAAGAGGATGCTGTGCAGCAGGATCGGCTTGCTGAACCGACTGCAGAGAATATTAATGTGGGAATGATGGTGACGCTGCCTACAGAACCTGGAGAAAAGGTTACGGTATCTGACATTTTCTTTGCAAATTCTCAGGGGAAATTTTATGCACTGTTTCTTGTGATTTTTGCTGTTCTGTTTTCAACAGCAGATATTGGAAGCGGTTATATTAAAAATATTGGCGGTCAGGTCCCAAAAAGAGGAGCCCTGATCTTTTCCAGATCCATTGCCTTGGCGGTCTTTACGGTACTGACAATGGCAGAGGCATTCATACTGCAGGTGGTGGCGAACGCTATTGTTTTCGGAGAGTTGGAGTGGGGCAATCCAAAAGCCGCTTTCGCCTATTTTCTGACGGAGCTGGCACTTCATTATGCACTCGTGTTGATCTGTATGGCGATTGCAGTTATTTTGAAAAATAATGTGATCAGCATGGTCATTTCAATCTGCCTTACAATGAACATAATGAGTATTATATACGGATTGGTAAACAGCGCTGTTCAGAAAATGGGAATTCACAATTTCCAGATTTATAAGTATACGATAACCGGAAAATTATCATTGCTTCCTATGAATCCAAGCGGAAATGAGTGTCTGGCAGCATTTTGCGTGGCAAGTGTGTTTGGGGTCCTGATGATATCTGTAAGCAGTGCTGTTTTTCAAAAGAGGGATATTTAAAGGATGTATATCGTAATTGGGATATTGGCAGGGATCATCATCTTACAGTTTATTATTATGTGGAAATACCAGCGGCAGGTGAAAGACATCTGCCGCCAATTGACGTTTCTGATGAAACATGGCAGTAACCTGTTGATTCAACGGGAGTTTGATCTGGGTGGGATCGGAATGCTTTCAGACAGGCTGAATGAACTTCTGGAATTACGAAGAAAAGAGAAGCGGCATTATCAGGAGAAAGAAGCTTTGATCGCGGATACCTATACGAATCTTTCTCATGATATCCGGACACCGCTGACATCTTTGGACGGATATTTCCAGCTTATGGAAGAATGTGAAAACGTCGAGGATCAGAAACGTTATCTGAACATTATTCATGAAAGAATACACAGTCTGAATGAAATGCTGGAAGAACTTTTCATGTTTACAAAGTTAAAAAACGAATCCTACCGTCTGGAGCTAGTACCTTGCTGTATGAACCGGATTTTGAAAGAAACCGTTTTTTCCTATTATGATGACTGGGTAAGAAGGGAAATCCAGCCGGATATTCATATTACAGAAGAACAATTGTATATAGATGGAAATAAACAGGGGCTGAGCCGTATTATTCAGAATGTGATAAAAAATGGCCTGGATCATGGGGAAAAGAAGATAAGTATTGTGTTAGAAGGTGAACAGGAGCGTGCGGTATTAAGAATCAGTAATCAGGTTATACATTCAGAGCAGATTGATATAAAACATGTGTTTGATAGATTTTATAAAGCGGATGCAGCAAGAAGCAAAACATCTACCGGATTGGGGCTATCTATTGCAAGAGAATTTGTCAAACGTATGAATGGAGAGATTGGCGCAAAGATAGAGAAAAACGAGTTTATTGTTGAGATGAGCTTTCCGATTATAAAAGATGGAATGGAGAAATAATATGAAATTGCAGAAATCACAGAATAACTGCACCGATTCATGAAAAATAGGAAAGCTGCTGAAATCGTATTTTACAAAAATGCCTTAAGAGCATTTTAATTTTTTTATCAAATTTCTGACACATTCACCCTGTAAAATGCCTTCTGTAATATTTTCGTAACAAATAGTTGAAGGCATCACCACAAGGAAAAGGTGCTGAGTCCAAGTGGGACTCGGTTAGCACTGACCGGAGCAGAGCGTAGATCTGTGGTTTGATGCCTGGCTTGGGAACAAGGAGGCATGACAGCGTGATAAGAAAAAATCTGGCGAAAGCCCTGTCCTTTTGTATGCTGACAGGGTGGATCGCCTGCCATACCAATGGTGTGACGGCTCTGGCGGCAGAAACGGACACATCCATGACCGGAGAACTGGCTTTTGCCCAGTGCGAAGAGTACATCAATATTCGAAAAGAACCCGATGAAAACAGTGAGATCGTCGCAAAGATCTACAATGACAATGCGGCGACTATCATTTCCAGAACGGGTGACTGGTATCAGGTCACTTCCGGAAATGCATTTGGCTATGTGAAGGCCGATTATCTGGTGACAGGGGATGAAGCCTCAGCCATTGCGGAGAAGGTTCAGTATCACATTGCCAGAGTCCATCCGGAGGAACTTTACATCCGGTCTGAAAAAAGTGAGGACAGTACGGCAGTCGGAAGCGTTCATCAGGCAGATGAACTGGATGCGGTTTCCTACGACAACGGTGCCTGGATCCAGGTAGTGGCAGAGGATGGAACGGAAGGCTATATCAATGCTTATTATGCCGATTATCTGACCTGTTATCCGGTGGCAGAAACACTGGAAGAGGAGCAGGACCGCCTGAAGAATCAGTCTGACAGTTCCGAGGCTGCCAGCGAGGGTTCCGGTCAGGGTGCAATCTACGGTGTGGAGAAGGCTGCGGAGTATACAGAACCGGTTTCCTATGATAGTGGAAGCAGCTCCGATATGGGATCTGCGGCTGAGGCTGACGGAAGCCAGGATAACGGTTCTGACACTTTAGAAGATACCAGCTGGGACAACAGTTCGGATATTTCCGATGATACGACCTGGAGCGACACTTCCGACGGCAGCACTGTAGATAGTACAGAGTCCGGAGATTCCTATACAGAATCCGACAGCAGCACTTCTGAGACTGACGGAACGTACAGCGAGCCGGATAACTCTTACACGGAGCTGGAAACCGATGCAGCCTATAGCGAGCCGGAGACCAGCGCACCTGAGACGGAAGCACCGTACACAGAGCCAGAGACCAGCGCACCTGAGACAGAAGCACCGTATACAGAACCAGAGACCAGTACACCCGAGACGGAAGCACCGTACACAGAGCCAGAAACCAGTGCTCCCGAAACGGACGCACCCTACATGGAGCCGGAGACTTCCGCACCAGAGACAGACGCACCCTACACAGAGCCAGAAACCAGCGCACCTGAGACAGAAGCACCGGAAACCGAAGCTCCTGCAACGGAAGATACCTCTTCCTCCTCAGATCTTGGTCAGCAGATCGCTTCCTACGCGGTACAGTTTGTGGGTAATCCCTATGTTTATGGCGGCACCAGCCTGACCAACGGAGCCGACTGCTCCGGTTTCGTTCAGTCTGTTTTTGCCAACTTCGGCATCGGACTTTCCAGAACCGCGGCCTCTCAGGCAGGAGGCGGTACTTCTGTGAGCCTGGACAGTCTCCAGGCAGGTGACCTTCTCTTTTATTCCTCCAGCGGAAGCATCGACCATGTAGCCCTCTACATTGGTGGCGGACAGATCGTTCATGCAGCCAATTCCGCCAGTGGAATCATCATTTCCAACGCCTATTACTCCACACCTGTGGCAGCAAGGCGGTACTGGTAGGGAAAATATGGAAAACTTCTCTTTCTATCCTTATGTGGCGGAAAGAGAAGTTTTTTTATATAACAGCTGCTGTAATGATCTGTTAAATATATACCTGTGAGTGAAGATCAAGTTGTTGAACCCCCAAAAAGATGATAAGATAACTCTATCGAAAAAAAAGGTGGATTGTCTATTATGGAGATAAAAGAACTTTTGGAAAAGGTAAAAAACGGGGAAATGGAGCTGTCCAGAGCAGAAGAGATCCTGAAGGAGCTTCCTTATGAAAATCTGGGTTATGCTAATCTGGATCATCACAGACAGCTTCGTAACGGTTATGGAGAAACCATCTACTGTGAAAGCAAGACAGCGGAGCAGATTGAAGGGATTCTGCACAGCTTTCAGAAAAGGGGTTCCAATGTGATGGGAACCCGGGTAAAACCGGAACAGTACATCTATCTGAAGGAGCGATTCCCGGAACTGATCTACCATCCGGAAGCACGGGTCATCATGCTGATGGATCATCCGGTGGAGCAGGTTGGTATGGTGGCGGTCTGCACAGCCGGTACTTCGGATATTCCGGTTGCCGAGGAAGCTGCCCTGACTGCGGAATTTTTTGGAAGTAAGGTAGACCGGATCTTTGATGTCGGGGTGGCAGGGATCCATCGCCTGCTCTCCAGAACGGAAGAGATTCGAGAAGCCAATTGTGTGATCGCGGTTGCGGGAATGGAAGGGGCACTTGGCAGTGTGGTAGCCGGACTGGTGGAAAATCCGGTCATTGCAGTACCGACTTCGGTCGGATACGGAGCTTCCTTTGGAGGTGTTTCTGCCCTTCTGACGATGCTGAACTCCTGTGCGGAGGGCATGGCGACCGTGAACATTGATAATGGCTTTGGAGCCGGATACATGGCCAATCAGATCAATCACCTGGCAGTACGGGCGAATAAAAAGGAGGTTATTAACAGTTAAATATAAATTATAAAATCATACAATCTAGTGTTGAGTTTTATAAGATATTAGAGTAGGATATTATTGAAAGGAGTTGATACTTTGAGTAAATATTATTCTATACATGAATTTTCAAAAATTATAGGCGTATCTGC
>OLQE01000574.1_pt1 | contig 27097 bp, 30 predicted proteins | sample 1643161 | NCBI WGS metagenome assembly OLQE01 (sample SAMEA3136650, study PRJEB25190) | human gut metagenome | reverse complement strand
AAGCAGCATTCGGTTATGAGCAAGTAGCGAAGCGGATTGCGAATATCCGCTTGACTGGTAAACTTTTCAATTTGCTTATTTATAGATGGAAAGTACAGGAGAATTATATGACAACAGATGAAAAATACATGAAGGAAGCATTAAAACAGGCGAAAAAGGCATACGCCTTAAAGGAAGTGCCGGTCGGCTGTGTCATCGTATATGAGGATCAGATCATCGCCCGCGGCTATAACCGGCGCAACACCGATCAGAACACGACGTCCCACGCCGAGATCAATGCGATCCGCAAAGCGAGCAAAAAGCTCGGCGACTGGCGGCTGGAGGGCTGCACAATCTACATCACGATGGAGCCGTGCCAGATGTGCGCCGGGGCCATCGTCCAGTCACGCATCACCCGTGCGGTGATCGGCAGTATGAATCCGAAAGCCGGCTGTGCCGGTTCCGTCTTAAATCTCCTTGAGATGCCTGAATTTAATCATCAGGTCATCGTCGAGCGCGGCGTCTTAGGAGAGACCTGCAGCGCGATGCTCTCCGGATTCTTCCGGGAACTGCGGGAGATCAAGAAGCGGGAGAAGGAGATGGAAAAGCAGGAATCTCATACAGAAGCTGGCAATTAAATACTACTTGTATCATTCAGCTCCTTCCTATTCGATAAACAGGTTTTTATTGAACTTCGGGTTGTCAACAAAGCTGCTACGATCTTTCACTTGCGTCCACATCATAGGTATGTTATACTATAGACACAAAAAGGGGAAAGCCAAAGCGGCCTACCCCAGACAATGAATAACCTAAATGCTTTTCAGCAACAGCCGTTCACTATTCGCAGTAGTGGGCGGCTATTTTTTATGTTTACTCTCAAAGATTGTATAACACAATCCTATGAGCGAGACAATGAATATACCAATCTGAATTAACTCGTCATGCGTAACGTACATTGCCATCACCCCCTTTCTTACGTCCGGGGGTAACTGTTAGGCCGCCTTTTATGTTCTGACTTTCCCGTGTGAATAGTATAGCACAGCGCATCTGGAAAATCTACACTGAGAGATGTACACCAGTATTGAAAGGTAAATACATCTTTTATCCTGCCGATATTATAAAAATGCTTTTTTCACCATTCTCTCTATTTTTGAAGCGGTCGGAAAATTCGAAGCTGCACTGTGTCCGGCTGAAAAAAGTGTAACCAAGTGTCACCCTAAACTCATGGACTTCTCCGCCCATAAAAAAAGCAGAACACCCGGATAAACTCAGGCATTCTGCGTTCTGAAAGAAGCGGAGACGGAGGGATTCGAAAAATTCGTTCTGAAAAAATACTAATACAGAAGGAGGATTTTTTGCACTTCGCTTTTTTAGGGAACACCATAGGGAACCCAAGCCGTGTCTCCGACATTTAAAGCAGTACATATTCACAAAATACGGACGTAAAAACAAGCCTTTTATAGAGGACATTCCTTATATAGAAGGCTTATTTTTGTGCCTGTGTTTATTTTGAAAGCTTAACCTCAAAAACACAGTAGAACCAAACTATTCAAACCCAAGGAGGAAATCCAATGTTAGATCAATTTATTTTAAAATTTGCAGAAGCCAAAGAGCTACAGCGACTTAACACCTTAGAGCACGAAGATACAAAGTTCCACTTTGCGTACATAGCCTTTGAGCTTACCCGCAAATGTAATCTTAAATGTGCGCACTGCTTACGTGGAGAATGGCAGAATCTCACCATGACAAAAGAAGTCATAGACAAGATGCTGGAAGTTTCTTCTGGTATTGATTTTATCTTCTTTACAGGTGGAGAACCTTTTCTCGCGCCAGACCTCATAGAGCATATAGTAGATAGGGTAATTGCTCTGGACTTCGATGCAAAATATATTAGCGTCATCACCAACGGCACAATCTTAAACTCTTTAGGCATCCGAAGTGTGCAAGCCATGAATCGGTTCGCAGAGTGGAGCTATAAAAAGAACGGTATAGAGCAAGCAGCTTCTATCACTATCAGTAATGATATTTACCACGGGACAACACCACAGGAAGCTGTAGACTTTTATCTTCCTTATGTCGATGAGAAATATACTAAAGTAGAAATACAGGAAAAAAATGACACTATCGGAAATACAGGTAGGGCAAAGAAGAATCATGTTGCTACCAATGACATGCCTGTAGTTTACGCATATCCACGTAGAATTAGGATTACAGAAGATAATGTTGTTCCGTGTAAGTTTGATCTTTCACCCAAAGGAGACCTTATAGTAGGTGAATTTAACACGTGGGAAGAAATAGACGCCAATCCGATAGGTAATATTATGCAAGAATCTCTTGTTCGAATGTTTGAACGGAACCAGTGGTCTGAGTTGCCTTGTAATGAAGTCAAACGTTTAGGGCGATATTTTAACTCCACAACCGAGAATAAAGACTATCAGGAAGTAAACGCTTACATGATAAACTGCTATGAAACCATCCGCACTGTCCGTTACCGTCTGCATTTGCGGTTCCCATATCTGGACTATACTGATATTTACTGGATGTCTACTCTATATATGGAGCAGGAAACAAAAATGAATTGGCTTAAAGTAACCACATATGATTATGATGAGAAGGTTAAAGATAAAATTACACCTGAGTTCATTCAAGAAACCTTGTCAAATTACGAGATAATGAATAATCACTATAGATCACAAGGCAAGAAAAAGGTTCAGCTTGTACCGTACAATCCAGATAATAAAACTATAGAGAACTGTGCCGATCTGGATGCTCAAGACGAATAAACCACCGTCCTATACTTCCAAGCTCCGGCATACATTTCTATAATCAGCTTGCTGGGCATACCATTTACACGCACGTGTTCTTCCATAACCTCATCTGGATTAGTCAGAAAGCTTCCGTATGTCTGTACTTTTACAGTAGACTCAGTGTAATTATCCGAAGCCACTTTAAAGCTTCCTTCTATCTTATAATCCGGCCTTAGTGCATACGCCATCAGCAGAGCTGATAAAATTCCCACAGTACATTTCTTTTTCATATTCTCCACCGTGTACCTGTAACGCTTATGTGCTTAATTATATACTGTACAAATATACAGTGTAAATATATAAAGTTATTAAAGATAAAGTTTCTGGATATAATAAACGCAAATGTGAAAGAGGTCATTCTAATATGAAGCATTTGCATATAAGAATCGTAGAGCTTTTAGCTGAGCACGGTATATCCAAAACAAAAATTTGTAAAGATTTAGACTTACAGCGTGGGAATTTTAATCGCTACTGCCGAGATGATTTCCAACGGGTAGACGCTAACCTGATAATAAAGCTGTGTGATTACTTTGATTGCTCTGTTGGTGAGCTTTTGGAAATAAGAGATGATGAATGATAAGGGTGAGAAGCTTTCTCATCCTTATTTTTTTGTATGAAAAAGGAGTCACCGTAGTGATGACCCCTTCTAAAATTCTATGCTTCTTTTTCCTTTTCTTCCAGATACTTTTTCAGCACTAAATTAATGTACTGGCTGAATGATCTGTCATCTTCTTCTGCGAGCTGTTTCAGCATTTCAATCACATCCGAATCCAATGTAATGCTTACTTTCGTTTTTAATGGCTTCATACTTAGCAACTCCTTTTCGTACAATATAGCATTATGCACGAAATAATATTGACTATTCGTATAAAGTAGGATAAAGTAGGATTTAAGCAGTACATATATTTATACAAGGGGGAAAAGAAAAATGGCATTAATAAAATGTCCTGAGTGTGGAAAAGAAATATCTGATAAGGCCAATGCTTGCCCGAATTGCGGTTGTCCATTAGGCAAAACAGATTCAGAAGTTATCACTCAAACGAAACATACCAAAAAAAGTAAATGTATATTCGTAATAATTGGATTAATTATAGTTGTTGTTGCAATTACGAGATTCAGCATTTATAAAGCATCTACTCAAAAAGAAGAAAATTATCAAAACGCATTAGACTTACTAAATAAAGGAAAATATGATGAAGCCCTAAATATTTTCTCTGATATACCACAATACAAAGACGTTCCAGAAATTGTTAAACAGGCTAAATTTGAATCATATGGTTATTCAGCGGTAAAAGCTTTAAAAAGCATATTGAAAAACCCAGATTCTGTTTCAATATATGATATATATTTCTATAATACATCTGAACGTGCTGACGAATCCGAATCCGAATCTGAATCTGAACAGCCAGAAACGGAAAGCAATACTGAGCCACCTTGTATCGTAATGTATTATGGTGCTCAAAATGGCTTTGGTGGAAATACAACGGGATATGTTGCATGTACATATTCTTCTGACCAAGACACTTATGTTGTCGACTGTGTAACGCCAACATTAGATAAAGAAGAATTGGATGAAGATGATGAAGATTATATAGACTATCTTTTTAGCACAGTAATAATCAAAGGATTCATAGAAAGTCGTGAAAATATAGGAGATATAAATTTCGAACGTTTTACTAATGTGATAAAGAACATGGCGTACACATCTGTTAAGATTATCGAATAATCTTTGCCTTCATCGGCTTGGCTTACACTTTCGATGTCGTTCCTGTAGGCGGTGATATCCTAACACCAGATGTTATTATGACTACGGCAATAGCCGCTTATGCAGGCAAAGTGGTCGTAAAGCTGACCGAGATCTTAGGTATTAAGCAGAATAATTAATTGAGTAATAAAATTAAAGGGTAGACCGTTATGGCCTACCCTTATTTTTTTGAACTTAACTTTTCAATCGTCCTTAAACATTTGGTAAACACCACACAAAAAGCAAGCCAGCATAAAAAATCCAAATAAGGAACTTTCCGAGAATGCAAAGATCGTCAGCCCAAAAATCACCAGCATACCTATTAAATCTAATACTGCGTGATCATTTGAGGATTCAGTTGTAGGCTTCGAGTATTGACGCTTTGCTTTCTTCGGCTTATCCCACGCTCCATTCTTTTCCCAATCTTCCGTTACCTTCTTGTAAACGTAAAAATCGGTCATCCGGTCAAAATTATCATATTTTCCATCATGGTTCCAGTCACGCCCACCAAAAGGTATTTTATCGTTTGCCATATGGAAGCCCCCTTTATATGTTTAATATTATATCACATACCGGAGAGTCTTACAATCCTATGTACTGTACTCCGGCTTAATCCTGTACTACGTGCTATGTCCGTTATATGCATCCCACCAGTATAAAGCATCATTACAGCATCCGTATTTTGATTTATCACGGATGGCCTGCCACCACAGCGTCCACGTGCTTTTGCGCTTGCCAATCCTTCTTTCGTTCTCTGGCTTATCAGGTCACGCTCAAGCTGACTTAATGCAGACATCACGGTAAGCAAAAACGAGTTATACGGATTTTCTGTTGTTGTATCTAACCAAGTATCTTTAATACTCTTGATGGAAGCTCCTTTTTCACATATCTTTGCCACTATATCCAGTAGGTCGCGTGTGCTTCTGGATATTCGTGTCAGGTCTGCTATGAGTACGGTATCACCCGCTTGCAGCTCATCAAGCATCCGGTTCAGCTCAGGACGTTCCCGCTTGGTTCCGGTCATCTTTTCCATATAGATGTTTCTTTTGTCAACACCGCGCTGCACAAGCGCATCTATCTGCCTATCCAGATTTTGCTCTATAGTAGAAACACGGGCATATCCTATTAGCATATATATTTCACCCCTTCTTGTGTCAGAAACGTGTCAAAACCTTATTTGATTCTGACACGTTTTCTGATACATTTTTATGTGCCGTAAGCCTTATAAATCCGTTCCGGCTTACAGTGTGTCAGAAACATTCGTTTTAGACACTCTCAAGTTTCAGGTTATTGTTTACCATGATGGTGATATTCTCACCATGCTCCCACGCTGATAAGTTTTCTACAGCTTCGAGCGTCACCACATCCGATACGATCTTATCCAGATTCTGCGACATTCTGAAATCTCTCAGAGCCACATGCAGCCCATTGCTCCCCGTGATAATCCAGCGTTCACGTAGAGCAAGAACCCAATAGAGCAATGGGGTAAGATACTCATAGTTGTACAGATCAAAGCTGACATCTTCACCCAAGCTAAGCCGGAGAACGGTTCCTTCGATTTCATCCGACAGTAAGACTTCGGCAGAGAATGCGGAAGCATCCGTAATGCTTAAGTCACCACCTTGAACGAGTCCGTTATCTGTAACGTGCAGGCCATCTGTATTAATGTTCCCATAAAAGCTCAGGCTTGGTATATTCAATGAAAGCTCTGACTCATTCTCTAAAATCTTACAAAGTGCATGTGCGATAGTATTGTTTTTCATCTTAAATAGTCCCCTTCCTTTAGTTAAACATAACATCGATGGTGCCGTTCGGAATCTTGATTGTAATTACACCCACCGCATTATCATTCAATCGGTTAATGACCTCTTCGGCTTCTGTCAGATAGAATGATTCATCTGTGGCCATCAATTCCAAGCGGTTATCCTTGAGCTTTACATCCGTCAGCTCACAGTTCACAACTACAGAGCCGACTCCTACAAGCATCGTGGTCATAATGTCCTCATCTTTTTCCCATACACCTTTGATTAAGTCATAAATTTCCTGTAACAGTAACATCTTAAAATCCTCCTTATTTTGAAAGTTAATATTCAATAAACGGCTACAGCTATTTACCATAGCCGCTTGATTGCTTAATCGGTCATTATCATAACTTCATTACATTCACCACAGATAAGTTTCATATCTTTGGTAGTTCGTGCTGTGCTCAGGCACCTAGGGCAGATATGCTTTCTATAGCTGCTTCTGCGAGTGGTGGAAGCGGTACCTTTACCCCGTGTAATAGCGGGATTAAAGCCTATCAGGTCATTTCTTGCTATCAGTATGTCCGTCAGACCGTTCTCAATACAGAAGTTAAGCAGATCTTCGGTAGGTGATGTAATGCTCCAGCCGATACGTGAATCATAGTCGATCTGTAAGCCTCGCTGTTCGGCTTCGGCTTTAAATCTTTTATTGTGATAAGAACCACCGCGGGACGTGTCCTTAATCTGGTGAATGAAACAGTATTCGTGAATCATCTCGTGAAGTAATGTAGCGGTCACGTTCTCAATAGGTCTGTCGAGTGTACCTGCACCAATATTTATTTCTTTGAATCCTTCATCTGCACAATGCCATGCATCGTAACAGGTAAAATGACCATAGGCTTTTGGTGTGCTCTGAACTGTAATAACCGCTTTCGGAAGCTCACCGGAAAAGTAATTCTGATTCAAAAGATTAAAGATCTTATCCAAGTAACCGGTAACACGTTTATAATTAGATAACTGTTTCATATGTAGCCCCTTCCCGCCCGTATAGCCGATAGCACAGCTACTGTTTTATAACATATCCAAGAATCTGTTAGCTGCTACAATCTGTCCGTATGATGCAAATACTTCGATATGCACTCCTGTGCCACAGCCACTTGTTTCAAAATAGATTTCATGCTTTTTTAAATAGCTTCTGAAAGACACGTAGTCACTATAGCTCAATTCACAGCTGACCCAACGTTTTAACATTTTCATTTACCCCCTGATTCATTGCTTTCGCTCATATTCTCACCTGTTTCATTCCTTAATCTTGCAGTAGTTCAATCTCATACAGGAGCTGGCAATCAAATACTGCTTGTATCTTTCAGCTCCTTCCTGTTCGATAAACAGGTTTTTATTGAACTTCGGGCTGTCAACTCTCCGGTAAAGGATTTCTACCATGTTCTGTTTGCTCAGAAGGTTTTCTTTCTTCCGTCGAACCATGTAGTCCTTTAAATCCTGTTCCAAGGTAGCTAATTCTTTCTTCTGTGCTTCGATCTCTGCACGTTTCTTAATAATCTCGGTAACTAACAGTTCAAACTCATTCATATTCTTACACATATCTTTTTCCTCTTTTCTTTCTTAATAGGAAGCAACCCCTTAATCATCTTCTTGACTATTGCGCGCTTGCCAGCTACTCACAGGTATATGGATTAAGGTTTGGTGTAAGGCTTTCGGCCTTGCGGTTGCTGTCTTGTTTGTTTCTGACACCATTATAAATATATTTGCACCAATAGTCTATTGACAGAATAACTATATTTACACCAATATGTTTGTCTAAAATTTATATTTACATCAATAGACTTTTGGGTTATAATTACGATACGATGGAGAAAATATATTTATTAAGAAAGGTGGATATGAAATGTCAGAAGAGACTAAAGTTAGTAAAGCACAACAAAAAGCAGTTAATAAATATGTAAAGAATAATTATGACAGAATTAACGTAACATTTCCTAAAGGACGTAAAGAAGAAATAAAGGAGCATGCTGAGAGCAAAGGGGAAAGCGTTAATGCATTTATAATCCGTGCTGTTAATGAAGCTATGGAACGTGAACAAGGTACTGGGGGGCAGGATAAAACTCAGGAATGACGTTTATTTTCTATATATACTGTAACGAGGTCTTTTTCTAAACTCGCCAGATTTTTCATAAAGCTAACCGTAGTTAGACGAGAAAATATTTTTGAACTGACTAGCTCAAATTACTAAACAGAACATTTTTTTGAGTAAGATGTGCCGTCCATGTTGTAAGCTTGTCCAGATTTGGACAAAGCAGTGATCTTCCGCTTGCGTCCGCATCCTATCTATGCGATACTGTAAATACAAAAAGGGGAAAGCCAAAGCGACCTACCCCCAAGTTAAATGCTTATTTATTCAACAAGCCGTTCACTATTGCGAGTAGTGGGCGGCTATTTTTTTTGCTTGAAGATCGTATATCACAGCTCATCTGGAAAATCTACACTGAGAGATGTACACTCACAGATCAAAATGAGATGGTAGAAATACCGGCGGCAAATTGTTAGGGCGAAGCCGTTCTGCTTAAAATTAGGATGGCGTTTTACATAAAGTTATGAGAAAACGTATCAATGACGAGCCTTGGTTTGTCGGGAAAGATGTGGCAACGGCGCTTGGCTACAAAGATACGGATCAGACAATCAGAAAAAACGTAGATGAAGAGGACAAGCTAACCCGTCTAATAGACGGGGCAGGTCAGAAAAGAGAAGCTATTATCATCAATGAATCCGGTCTGTACTCTCTCATTCTTTTCAGTAAGCTGCCGCATCATGTTTCTACCATAAAAAAGAGCTACATTCTCGGGTACCAAAATGGTAGTCGAGATGTCAACCGCCATGTGGATAAAGAAGATAAAAATACCGTCGTGATTCACGACAGAACTTCTGGTAATTCAAATGTAGGAATTATCAACGAAAGTGTTCCCTACTATATGCAACCTCAGAAAGCAAAGGGGGTGACACAAAATGAACACCCTATGACTGAGCGCAAAATCCCCCCGAGTAACAGAATAGCACTTACCCTGATTTAGGGGGACTGATTATGTACACAATATTATGTAATCCAGAACCTCATTTCGGAAGCTTAACAGGGTCGCTTATAAAGTGTTCGGCTAAAGCCGTATCGTCCGGATTTAGGAGTACGGCTCTCATAAAATTGTGAGAAAACGGAAGCAGCGTGATTGACGGCTGACAAGATTATTGATGTGTGATTATTTTTTGATGATATGTTGCTAAAACCGAATTATTCGGTTTTTCCACTTTTCTACTCATCAAGAAAAATATTCTTATAAAATGTTTTAATCAATCTGAATAATCAGAAATCTTATCTCGATGATGGTAACGATGATACTGAATTTAACATTTTCATGGAGCGGGTGAACAAGTTGGGCGATATGAAAAATGTTAGATTTCAGAATTTTTTTCTGCTTGCTCCGGTGCTCTATATGTTCAGTAATTCCATGAACCCCAAAAACCCTACCCAGTAAGTAGGGATTTATTTACAGAGCTACTGTATGGGATATTTTCATATGCAGCTGTGTTTACTGTTTTAAGCTGGATTTATAAAATCCTAGTGAATAAGTGGGATTTTTTTGAATGAGTGGGTGTAAGGTGGAATTTAAGATGCGGCTATATTCTTACATCTCTTCTGTTTTTCGATGGAGTCACGAATCGTTACCCCATCCATAATTTTCATAGATCATCTGTTCTTTCTGTACTTCTTTCAGTACGTCTGATATTCTCATTTCTTTTATCATTCTATTCTGTAATATTCATCATTTTTTTGATTCAGCTAGTTCAAAAATATCCCACAAACAGACTTTCCCCGTTTTTCACAAAAACTGCCCCAATTGTGCAGGTCAGTTACAATTTCATAGCTTATCCATCCAGCTCACAGCTTCGTTTATTCACACCCCTTAGTTCTACCCTATTGGAAGAGCAATGCAACCTGTTTGGCACCGCTAACTTCCATAATTAAATATTATATTAAATAAGGAGGAGTCTCAAATGAATAATGAAAATATTGATAGACTCGAAGAAAAACAGGCAAAGTGCCTAGCAAAATGGAACTCGTTAAATGTACCGCTACACGAAGGAGAAACCGTGGTACAGATGGTGAATCATAACCCGATATACTTTTTATCATCAGAAGGACGGGTGTTTTCCGTAGCTGGTAAAGAATGGCGTGAATTAAAAACGACAACGAAAATATCAAAGAACGCTACATGTAAGATAGGTTCGAACAGGCAACTATGTGTTGGACTACGGGTAAACGGAAAGGTACCAATTATCAGAATCAGCAAGCTGATGGCTGAGTATTTCCCATTGAGCGTATTCAATCCTACTAACGATTCACGGTTGGAAACACACCATATAGAGCCTTGGGACGATGAAAAAGGTACAGACAATAACCGTCTGGAAAACCTACAGCGCGTAAGTAAACAGGCACATGACGTCATTTCTATGGCACAGAATGGCAAAATGACTGTAAATGGAACAATGAAGCATAAGAATGAAGATCTGTTCTTTAAGAAACTGGCCGCACTGTCAGATGATAGAGTTATCATTATTTTCCAAATTGTAGATCGTGAAACGCGGGAAGTAAAAGGTACATTTGGCTACATACCTACAGATAAAGAATTGGAAAGAATGTTTTCAGGTGCTGCACTCACAGAACAGGAAGAAGCTATGAAGCTCATACAGAGCGGTGAAGCCACCGGAAAAGTACGTATCGTGAACGGTGTGCCACAATTGATTAAAGAAGAAAAGGAGAATGAGAAAAATGTTGAGTAAAGATTTTGATGAGAAATACCCAGAAAGAAAACGTAATATTGACCGTTGGATAGGTGAGCATGGCCCGACTAAGGACTTACTTAATGACTATGTGGATTTATTCGTATATGAAGAATGGGCGCGGATTAATGTTAATGAAATCCAGAAATGGGAGCAGTATGTGTTGCCTACGAGTAAGAATCCGGATGATGAAGATCATTACCGCGGTTTATTCGTAGGCTTACGCAAACAAAAAGAAGAAATGGATAAATTGCTCTCACGCATGGAGCGTATAACGAAAGGAGAAAATTAATATGAATTATTTAACAATTGCACAGGTACAGGAGAAATTTGGTTTATCAGCAAAGCAGGTGAAAGCACTCTTCCACGTAGAAGATTTCCCATGTTTACGAATCGGTCACACGAAGCTCGTTCGTGAAGATCTTCTGGACGAATGGGCAAGCAGTCACATGGGAGCTGAAAATGCTGTGAAGCTGGATTATACGAAAGTGTGATGGTTTATGGATTATGTAGTACGCGAACATACGGTCTTACTCGATAAGGCCGTATTTAATAAGATCAGAATAAAATCCATCCATAATATAGAAGCGCTGCAAGATCGTGAGATCATCACTATCAAGCAAAAAAGCAAGGCTAACTATATTACGGAATCAGGACAGGAATTTTCCAGCTTACAGATTAAGGGTGATGGCGTGATAGATAAGATGGTAGCAGGAAGTAAAATCTTGGGTAACAACCGCATAGACTACTGTAATCTGTCTGTTACGATCAGGCGTGAAGATGGGACAAATCTCAACTGTTATAGCGTAGCAGAATATAAGGAGCACTTAGAGACGGTACGCCAGCATCTCATGGATGAGTACGGAATCGAAGCCAGCTTTGATAACGTCAGTTTGAAAGAGCTGGAAATCAACAAAACGTTCCGGTTGGAACATGACTTTAGAGAATATCACCGAGTCTTGGAAGTCATCATGTGGAATCTTCCGTCCATATTCACACAGAGCGCAGAGTTCCGGCAAAGGCTAAAGACGGATGAATCATTCAACACGGGAACTTACTATGCAAGCACCAGTAAGAGCAAACGTTCCGATCATTACTTACTGTTTAAAGTGTACGATAAAACGCGCTCTGTGGAGCAGATCATCATGCTGACAGATTCATACATGCGTGTGGAGCTTAAGCTTGTGGGCGCTGATAAGATCGAGCGTGACTTAGGTACAAAGCTGTTCATGGAGCTTACAGATGAACGGGTGAATGATTACTTCTCAGAGAAGATGCAGAAGCTCATAATTCAGCCGTATGTGGTTTGGAAAGCGCAGCGCGATAAATTTGTGCTTGATGTGATGAAAACGCAGCTACAGGGCAATCAGCACCATTGGATAGTGGATACTCTTCGTACACTCACAGATAAATCTATTAAGGAGAACTGTCCGGTTCTGCTGGATGTTGGTGAGCTGATGCCGCTCATAGATCAGGTGATTACAGGTGACCGGAAGAAGCGCTATAAGATCAAAAAAGCATTTAGGAGACAGGCCGAAAAGTACGAGACTGTACTCTGTAACGGTGATGACCTCAAGATGGATGAAATCGTCCGAAGTGTCGCCTCATAGGGGCGACGCTCTAAAATTGAGATTCATATAGGAATGCTATAGTTTTTTGTACTCTGAGGAACAAGAAAAAGTGGGTGAAGTGTCCTTGATAGCAATAGGGACACACCACCCCATCTTATCGCTTTGAGCCGGACTAAAACTTTTCAAAAAACTAATCTCAAAAATATTTTATTCCGCTTAATCTCACATCTAAACCGTCTCCCCAAAATAAAATAACTCATTAACTAAGAAGGTATTGCTGCCGCAAGGCATCACACCTTCTATTTTTTTACCTAAAAAAGGAGAAATTATTAATCATATATGACTAAAGCTAAAATAACATCAGTAGAATTAAATCAACTCAGAAAAACTAACTCTTCTTTCTTTTCTTCATTGCAGTCAGCCTTTTTACAAGGTATAATTACCTCAAGCGAAGTGCAAGAAAAAACACACATGAAGAAAGAGGAAATAATAAAGAAACACACTGACAATTACTCAGTCTGGTTGGCCAAAGACAATTATTGGAAAACCAGATTACCGGACGGAAGCCCAAAAGGTAAAATGGTAAAGCGCAGAAACGAGAAAGATTTGGAAGATGCTATTGTGGAATTTTATTCAGCACAGAAACAGCCAGAGACACTCGAAGAGCTTTATGACAGATGGCTACAGTATAAAGCAGTAGAGACGAGTCCGGGGAATGTCAAAAGGCTGAACTCCGACTATAAAAGATATTTATCAGACTGTCCACTTATTAAAATGCCGATTACCGATATTAAGACCATCACGATAAAAGAGTGGATGTTTAATTATCTGAAAGACCATGAGCTTACAAAGAGGCAGTTCAATAATATGAAAACGATATTGAACCAATTATTTGATTATGCTCTGGACTATGATATTATCCAGTCAAATCCGTCAAGAAGCATTCATAACATATCATTCAAACATTTTGAGCCGGAGCATAAGAAGCCGCTTGAGAATCAGGTATATTTCCCAGATGAGCTGGAAAAATATTTGGTAGAATGTGACCGGATGTATGAAAAGACGAAGAATATGGCATACTTAGCAACCGCTATGAATTTTGCGCTGGGCTTGCGTGTAGGAGAGTTGGTAGCCTTAGAAAAGGATTGCTTCGATGATAATTTCATTTATGTAAAGCGTCAGGAAAAGATCAAATGGAAAGAGGATGACGACGGCTGGAAACGGGACGGCTATGAGATTTCAGAGCATTTAAAGACGAAAGAGTCTACCAGACGTGTTCCGTTGCTATCAGGAGCTAAAAAGTATTTGCAGCTAGCTCTGAAAGCTAATACAGATTCCCCATTCTTATTTGTCAATGCGAAAGGTGAACGTCTTACGAATGATTCTATCAGAAGTGCGCAGCGCTATGTGAATACTCATATAGGTACTCCGACAAAGGGTAATCATGCATTCAGAAAGACTTATGCATCAATGCTAAAAGCATCTCATAAGGTGGAAGATACAGAAATTCAGAGAAGCATGGGACACAAAGACCTCAAAACGACAATGAGAAATTATATGTACCCAACGACACGAGAGATTGAAGCGGTCGGAAAATTCGAAGCTGCACTGTGTCCGGCCATTGAACAGGGAACACTAGGGAACCCCAAACTCATCGACTTCTCCGCACATAAAAAAAGCAGAACACCCGCATAAACTCAGGCATTCTGCATTTTGAAGGAAGCGGAGACGGAGGGATTCGAACCCTCGTGCCGGTTACCCGACAACTTGATTTCGAGTCAAGCTCGTTATGGCCACTTCGATACGTCTCCCTATTTGCTAAGGCAGCGGAAAAGACTTTTCGCTGTCGTACCTGTCTATTATAAAACAGCGGCGGGATTCCGTCAACCTAAAATTCACTTCTAAACTTTTTATAAAGTGCACAAAATCCCCTTGATTTTTTTGGTAAAATGAGTATAACTAATTTAGTCGGCTAACTGTTAGTCGGCTAAATAAAAATTGGGATGAAAAGCGATTTACTCAGGTGTATATCTTGGGAATGAGGTGAGAAAATGTGTGAGTGTAAAAAAGAGAATCCTCAGAGCCTGCAGGGGGCATTTATGAGGTTGCTGCATCGGTATACGGAGGTGAATTTCGGGCGTCTGAAAGATATGGGTGTGCATCCGGGACAGCTGCCATTTTTGAATATCATCAGCCATAAGGAGGGGATCAGTCAGCGGGAGCTGGCAGAGTGTCTGCACGTGAAGCCACCGACGGTGGCGGTGACAGTGAAAAGGTTGGAGAAGGCAGATGTGATCTACCGGAGACCGGATCCGAATGATATGCGGATCAGCCGGATTTACCTGACGGAAAAAGGGATCAGGATTTCAGCACAGATAGAGGTTGTGATTCAGGAAAATGAGAAGGTCCTGACTGCCGGATTTTCGGAGGAAGAGCTGGAGCTGGCGAGACACTTTTTTACCCGTATGATTCAGAACCTGAATGTACTTTCAGGCGGGAAAGAGGAGCTGCCTTTGGAAGGAGTGCGTTCTCCGGAGAAGGACAAAGAAGCATGGAGTTGTGAAACCAGAAAAGGAGGAAGGGCATGACAAAGCTGGCAAAATATCTCAAAAGCTCGGCAGGGCTTGTCGTTGCGATTGTTGCGCTGCTGTTTTTGCAGGCGCACTGCGATCTGACCTTGCCGGAATATACGTCAAAGATTGTAAATGAAGGGATTCAGCAAAAGGGCATTGAGGACGGTGTGCCGGAAAAAATGAGCGCCGGTACAAAGGCGAACCTGGAGCTGTTTCTGAATGATGACGGAAAGTCGCTGCTGGATCAGTATTACACGCAGGATGGCGATATGTATGTGCTGAAGGAGCATATCAAATCATCTGAACGGGAGGAGCTGGCAGATATGCTGTCCGAAAGCGAGATGATGCTTGTGAGTCTGGAACAGATGGGGAGTGAGGACAGTGCATTTGGTATGGATAGCGGCGACGCGATGCAGCTGCCGGAAGGAGTCTCGGCTTTGGATGCAGTGAAGCAGCTTCCGCAGGAGACCCGCATGGAGATGCTGCAGAAGCTTAAGGAAAAGACTGCAGACATGCCGGATACGATGACGGCACAGTCCGCAATTCTGTTTGTACAGGAAGAGTATGAAGCGCTTGGTGAGGATCTTGACAGCCTTCAGATTCATTATCTGCTGCGTACCGGCGGCATAATGCTTCTGATTGCGTTGCTGGCGATGATTGCTGCAGTACTGGTGACATTTTTCTCTGCAAGAGTGGCAGCGGTCGTGGCACACGATTTGAGAAACGATGTTTACCGCAAGGTCATCGGCTTCAACAGCCATGAGTTCAATCAGTTTTCCACTGCCTCGCTGATCACGCGAAGCACGAATGATATCCAGCAGATTCAGATGCTGCTGGCAATGGGCTTCCGCCTGGTGCTCTATTCACCGATTCTCGGTATCGGCGGTGTGCTCAAGGTCGTAAAAACGGACGTATCAATGAGTTGGATTATCGCACTGGCGGTCATCCTGATCATGATTGTTATTGGAGTACTGTTTAAGATAGCGATGCCTCGGTTTACGAAGCTGCAGGAGCTGATCGACCGTCTGAATCTGGTCACAAGAGAGCAGCTGACCGGTATCATGGTCACTCGTGCCTTCAGTGCGGAGACGCATGAGGAGGAGCGCTTTGAGAAGGCCAATCAGGATCTGACAAGGACGAACCTGTTTGTCAACCGATGCATGACCTTTATGATGCCAGTTATGATGGTCATTATGAACGGCATTTCCGTGCTGATTGTTTACAGTGGAAGCTATGCAATCGACGGTGGCACCATGCAGGTCGGCGATCTGATGGCATTTATCCAGTATGCGATGCAGATCATTATGTCGTTTTTGATGATCGCGATGATGTCGGTCATTATCCCGCGGGCAAATGTAGCGGCGAAACGTATTTATGAGGTGCTGAGCACTGAGCCGACGATTCACGATCCGGCACAGCCAAAGCAGCCAAAAGCAAATGAGAAGGGAACGGTAGAGTTTTCTCACGTATCGTTCTCCTATCCGGAGGCGGATGAGAAGGTGCTCGATGACATTTCCTTCCGTGCGGAAAAAGGACAGACCGTGGCCTTTATCGGAAGCACCGGAAGCGGAAAGAGCACGCTGATCAATCTGATCCCGCGGTTCTATGACGTGACGGAAGGCGCAGTCATGGTTGACGGCGTGGATGTTCGTGATATGGCGAAAAAGGATCTGTGTGGCCGGCTCGGCTATGTACCGCAGAAGAGCACACTGTTTTCCGGCACAATTGATTCGAATATCCGCTATGGAGCACCGGATGCGACCGGCGAGGATGTGAAACAGGCGGCAGCGATTGCACAGGCGACGGAGTTTATCGAAGAAAAAGAGGGAACGTATGAAGCTCCGATTGCGCAGGGTGGTACGAATGTATCCGGAGGGCAGAAGCAGCGCCTTTCGATTGCGCGAGCGATTGCGAAGAAGCCGGAGATACTCATTTTTGATGACAGCTTTTCTGCGCTGGACTATAAGACGGATGTCACACTTCGCCGGGAGCTGAAAAAGCAGACAGCAGATACGACGACCCTGATCGTGGCTCAGCGGATCAGCACGATCCTGCATGCCGATCAGATCATCGTACTGGATGATGGAAAAATTGCCGGTAAGGGAACACATAAAGAACTGATGGAAAATTGTGAAGTGTACCGTCAGATCGCAAAATCACAGCTCTCCGAAAAAGAGCTTGCGGGATGAGAAAGGAGCAGGCCAGATGAGTGAATCAAGACCACGTGGCATGCATGGCATGCACGGAGGAAGAATGGGCGGCGAGAAAGCCAAAGACTTCAAAGGAAGCATCGGCAAACTCATCCGCTATATGTCAAAATATAAATTTCGGTTTGTAATCATGCTGATCTTTGCAGTTGCCGGGACCGTGTTTAATATTGTAGGGCCGAAGATTCTGGGTAAAGCGACGACGGAGCTGTTTAACGGTCTGGTCGCAAAGATTGGCGGAAGCGGCGGAATTGATTTTACAAAGATTACGCAGATCCTGCTGTTTACGCTTTCCCTGTATGTCTGCTCGGCGATCTTCTCATTTATTCAGGGCTTTATCATGACGGGAATTTCGAATGATGTGACATACAGTCTCCGGAGAGATATTTCCGGAAAGATCAACCGGCTTCCATTAAAGTATTATGAGAGCAGGACGACAGGAGAGATCCTCTCCAGAGTGACGAATGATGTGGATACCTTGCAGAATGGACTGAATCAGAGTATCACACAGCTGATCACTTCGGTCACGACGCTGATCGGTGTGTTTATCATGATGCTGAGTATCAATGTGTGGATGACGCTTGCAGCGGTTCTGATCCTTCCGCTATCGATGGGGATTATCGGGACAGTGATGAAACGGTCACAGAAATTTTTCCGCAATCAGCAGCGCTATCTCGGCGAGGTAAACGGGCAGATCGAAGAGATATATGGCGGACATGACGTCGTAAAGGTATTTAATAAAGAAAAGGATGTTATAGAAGCATTTGAAAAAGTAAATAAAGAGCTGTATAATTCAGCTTGGAAGTCTCAGTTCTTCTCCGGTATTATGATGCCGGTCATGCAGTTCATCGGCAATCTGGGATATGTCGTAGTGGCGATTCTTGGCGGATTCCTCGTCATCAAAAATGCGATTGAGGTCGGAGATATCCAGTCCTTCTTCCAGTACATCCGGAACTTTACGCAGCCGATCCAGCAGATCGCGCAGGTGACAAATATGCTGCAATCTGCAGCTGCCGCATCCGAGCGTGTATTTGAATTCCTTGAGGAAGAGGAGGAGGATCAGAAGGTCGGGCATCCGGCAGCGACAGATGGTCTGAACGGAAATGTGACATTTGACCACGTGGCATTTGGCTATGATCCGAATCAACTGATCATTCACGACTTTTCTGCAAAGGTAAAGGATGGACAGAAGATCGCGATCGTAGGTCCTACCGGAGCCGGTAAGACGACGATGGTCAAGCTGCTGATGCGTTATTACGATGTCAACAAAGGCAGTATCCAGATCGACGGGCATGATGTGCGGGACTTCAACCGCAAGGAGCTGCGGGAAATGTTTGGTATGGTACTGCAGGATACCTGGCTGTTCTCCGGAACGATCATGGAAAATATCCGGTATGGCAGGCTGGATGCGACGGATGAGGAAGTCATCGCAGCAGCCAAGGCAGCTCATATCCATAAATTTATCATGCAGCAGCCGGGCGGTTATCAGATGGTTTTGAATGAAGAGACGAGCAATGTCTCTCAGGGACAGAAGCAGCTGCTCACGATCGCGCGGGCAATCTTGGCAGACAATAAGATCCTGATTCTTGATGAGGCGACCTCCTCAGTCGATACCCGTACTGAGGCACAGATTCAGAAGGCAATGGATAATCTGATGAAGGGACGGACGAGCTTTGTTATCGCGCACCGCCTTTCAACAATCCGGGATGCCGATCTGATTCTGGTCATGAAGGATGGAGATATCATTGAGCAGGGTGACCATGATACACTGATGAGACAGGGCGGCTTCTATGCGGAGCTGTACAACAGCCAGTTTGAACGCAGTGCGTGAGTCAATTATGAACAGGTAATAACAGCAGGGAGGAAATGTGATGAAGTACCATATTATTACGATTGAGCGGGAATATGCATCCGGAGGCAGCGAGATCGGCACACGGGTCGGTCTACAGCTGGATATTCCGTGTTATGGAAAAGAAGTGCTGGAGCGCGCGGCAGAGAAAATGAATACCGTGCCGGAACGGCTCGTACAGCTCGAGGAGACGACGTCGAACAGCCTGCTGTATTCACTTGGCATGGCGAACCGGATCGCACTCGGGGAGCGGGACGGATTAAGCGAAGAGGGCGCTTTGTATGTCACAGAGGAGAGTGTGATACGGGAGATGGCACTGCAGGGACCATGCGTGATCGTCGGTCGCTGCGCAGGATGGATCTTGCGGGATCGCGAGGATGTACTGCGGGTGTTTATCCATGCGGATAAGGAATTCCGCAAAAAACGCGCCAGGACGTGTTACGGCATAGAGGAAGCAAAGGTTGACAATATCCTGAAGCGGTTTGACCGCCGCCGGGCCAATTTCTACAGGGCGAATACGTGCATGCACTGGGATGATAAGAAAGGATATCACCTCGTGCTTGACAGCTCACAGCTCGGCATTTCAGCCTGTGCAGACCTGATCTGCCGGACAGCGGCAGGAGAAGAATAGAAGCTGTAAATATCCTGGCCTAGTCAGCTGTCCGGTTATGAGCAGACAGAGAAGCGGGCTGCGAATATCCGCGTTATGCTCCAAGCCGGTTCATCAGATCCTGCAGAGAATTGGTATCGGATTCTGTTTCATAAGGCGGCATCTCCGTGTCCGGAGGTGCCGTTTCTGTATTCAGAGAGTCAGAGCTTTCCTGGTCAGACTCGATTGCCGGGGCTTCAGATTCTGTCTCCGGAAGCAGCTGATCGAGGATGTCCGGGTAAATAACGATCGGCTCCGACTCCGGAACCGGGATATGCAGCGGACAGTCTTTTTCCGGTTCAGTCCCGACGGCAAAATATTCGGTATAGGTGTCGTGGCATCCGTTTTCTATGGCAGGCAGATGGCTCTCCTTGCAGAGCTGAATTTGCCGGACTGACGATGGCGGGGTAAATTCAGAGGCGGGTAAGGTGCTGTGAATCCGGTTCATCACAGCGGAAAACAGTGTTTTCTGATAGCTGTGGCAGCCATCCGGCAGCTCCTTGTTGCTGTCATATCCGCCCCAGACGCCGCACGTGTAGTAGGGTGTGAAGCCGACGAACCAGATATCCTTGTAGTCCGAGGTCGTTCCGGTCTTTCCGGCGACGGGCTGGCCGGATGCAGAAACCGTCTGATAGGCTGTACCGGAAGGGTCGGCGACGACGCCTTGCATTGCAGAGGTCAGAAGAAAGGCGGTCGAGTCCTTCAGTACGCAGGTGTTGTCTCGTCCTGCCAGGGTGCGGGTGTGAAAATCATCCGGTAATTCGTTTGCAGATACAGCATCTGCTTCCAGGTCGGAAAAAGCGTAGAGCACTTCGCCGTTTCGGTTCAGGATTTTTGTGAAGAACTTCGGCGTCCGGTAAATGCCATCATCTGCGATCGCGGCAAATGCACCGGTGAGCTCTAAATTGCTCACACCGTCGGTGATGCCGCCGAGTGCAAGCGGCTGGATACAGTCAGCAGCCGGGCGCAAAGTCGTGATACCGAGGTCCTGCGCATACTGGAATCCGAGTGCGGGGGTGATGGCAGTGATGCAGCGCGCGGCGGCGATATTGACCGAGCGGGTGATTGCTTCCCGGATCGTGACCGCGCTACTCGTATCAGCACTGTCCCAGTTACTGACCGGTGTGCCATCCTCGTAAAAAAAGGGTGTGTTTTCATAGATAGTGGCGAGTGTTTCGCCGACGGCATCTAAGGCCGGGGCATAGGCGGTGAGGATTTTAAAGGTGGAGCCGGGCTGGCGCAGCATATCGGTGGCGCGGTTTAAGGTGAGGCTGGCTTTTTTTTCTCCGCGTCCGCCTACGAGTGCACGCACAAGACCGGTGTGCTGATCCATGAGGACAAGAGATGCCTGCGGTGTTTCTGCAAAGGAGCCTGCGGGGAAATTGGCAGGATTGGAGAACTCTTCATCACAGATCGACTGTAAAGAGAGATCCTGTGCAGAGTAAATGCGCAGTCCGCCGCTGAAGATGGCCCGGTGCGCCTGTTCCTGTGTATAATGGAGCTCCTGCATGAGTATGTCTGTGACCTGGGAGATCAGGGCATCTTCATAATAGGAATAGACGTTTTCCCAACCGGATAGCGGATCGGACGCGAGGACACGGTCATACACGGGATCATTTTCTGCTTCCCGATGTGTGTCATGGGAGATGTAGCCCTGTGCTTCCATATGGTTGAGGACAATGAGCTGGCGACGGCGGTTTACTTCCGGAAAAGAAACAGGATTGTAGCCGGATGGATTTTGCGGGATCGCGGCGAGTACGGCGCATTCGGAGAGGGTGAGGTCTGAGACATCCTTTCCAAAGTAACGCTTTGCGGCGGACTGGACGCCGTAGCAGCCAGAGCCTAAGTTGATCGTATTCAGATAATTTTCCAGAATTTCTTCCTTGCTGCTTCGTTTTTCGAGCTGGATCGCAAGGTACTGTTCCTGCACCTTGCGGCGCATACGGTCGAGAAATGTGCGCTCGGTCGTCCATTCAGTAAAAACCTGATTTTTGATGAGCTGTTGCGTAATCGTGCTGGCACCCTCGGAAAAGGAGCCGTTCGTAATACCTTTGAAAAAGGCACGCAGGATGCCGTGGATGTCGATGCCGTGATGCGAGTAAAAGCGTTCATCTTCGATTGCGATGACGGCCTGCTGCAGCGCTTTTGGGATTTCATCGAGCGTGACGAGATCCCGGTTGGAGGTGGCAAAAGTGAGGCGGCGCATGTAATTGCCGTTGGAATCGCAGATATAGGTAGCGGACTCGGACGGAGAGAGAGAGATCGTATCCGGATCGGGAGCGGTAGCGATGAGATACCAGAGTGTCCCGCAGACAATGAGTACGATCAGACCGGATAAGAGCGCAAGACCGGTCAGAAGCTGTTTTCTGGTAATGTGAATTGATTTCATTGCGGGAGCTCCTTTTCTGCAGAAAAATTTCTATAGTCGTAGAATAGTATGTCATGAGGCACTGGTTTTTATGTAATTTCAGTGTGCTTTTATCGATCGCAGGAAAGATGGTCTGTCCATTCTTGCGGAACTGTGGTACAATCCATTAAGAAAGCATCCGATTCAGAGGAAGCCGAAACGGTTCTGAACATGGCTGCAAATCGTGAACCGGAGGAAAGAAAAAAGGATATGAAACAGATTAAAATCGTATTTGAAGGTGGCGAAGACGAGATTGTTGAGAAGAAGTCCCGCTTTATTGCGACCGTGCGCCCGGTAGAGTCCGAGGAGGAAGCACTGGATTTTATCGCGGCTATGAAGAAAAAATACTGGAATGCGACGCATAACTGTTCTGCATTTGTCGTTGGAGAAAATCAGGAGCTGCAGCGGTGCAGCGACGACGGTGAGCCGCAGGGGACAGCCGGTCGGCCGATGCTGGATGTCCTGCTTGGCGAGGCAGTACATAATGTGGCAGTCGTCGTGACACGGTACTTTGGGGGAACCTTGCTTGGCACCGGCGGACTGGTGCGCGCCTATTCCCGGTCTGTACAGGTGGGACTTGCAGCCAGCAAGATTATCGAAAAGACAGAGGGGACACTGCTTAGCATCCGTACGGACTACAATGGCATCGGAAAGATTCAGTACCTGTTAGGACAGCGTGGCCTTACGATCACCGATTCTCAGTACACAGATATCGTAGAGCTGGAGACACTCGTGCCGCAGGAGCAGCTGACAGAGCTGAAAGAGGCCATTACGGAAGGGACAAATGGGCGGGCAGTCTTTACAAAGGAAGAGACGGTGTGCTTCGCGTTTGTGGACGGGGAGCCGCTGATTTTTTAGGTTTTCTCATTTACGATTACCTTTTGACCCAAACGTTATTATTACATAGAAAGGATTTAAGCAGAAATCATGAGTATTATTATAGAAGAAACACATTCATCCGCCCCGATCGGAGTCTTTGATTCGGGTGTTGGCGGGCTGACGGTGGCGCGCGAGATCATGCGAAATCTGCCGGACGAACGTATCGTCTATTTCGGAGATACCGCACGCGTGCCATATGGAAGCAAGTCGCAGGAGACGGTCATCCGATATTCGAAACAAATCGTCCGCTTTTTGCAGACACAGCACGTAAAAGCGATCGTGATCGCCTGCAACACGGCGAGTGCACTGGCGTTGGATGCGATCGAGGGGGAGCTTGACATTCCGATCCTTGGTGTGCTGCGGCCGGGGGCAAAGGTGGCGGCAGAGACGACAAAAAATAAGCGTGTCGGCGTCATTGCGACGGAGAGCACGATTCGAAGTGGGATGTATGGCCGCTATATCAAGGCACATGACCCGGAAATAACCGTCTATGGAAAGGCCTGTCCGCTCTTTGTGCCGCTCGTCGAGGAGGGGTGGCTGAAGGATCCTGTGACGGAGGAGGTCGCGCGGCGCTATTTGAAGGAGCTGCTGGAAAAGGATATTGATTCACTGATCCTTGGGTGCACGCACTATCCGCTGATCCGCTCGCTGATGCGAAAGATTGTAGGCGACAAGGTTCAGCTTGTGAATCCGGCCTATGAGACAGCACTGGAGCTGGGACGGCTGCTTACCCGGGAAGGACTTGCAAATGATGGAGGAACAGACTGTGCCGGGGAAAAATATCAGTTTTTTGTGAGTGATGCAGCGGAAAAATTTGCAGAGTTTGCCAATTCGATTTTGCCGTATGATGTAAAGAAAACAAGAAAGATCAATATAGAGGAGTATGGAGCATGACAGAAGATATACTGATCAGTGTGCGGGGGCTTCACACGCTGGATATTGAACAGGAAGAGGAAGAGACGGACGAGCTGGAAATGACCATGCCGGGAAAATATTATTTCCGAAACGGAAAGCATTATGTACTGTTCGAGGAGACCGACGAGGAGAGCCAGAGCGTTGTGAAGAACCGTTTTAAGCTGTCTGAAGACCGGCTTGAGATCTCAAAAAAGGGTGCGATGAATACGACGATGACCTTCCAGCGCGGAGAGAAGAGCAGCAGCTGGTACGGGACTCCGGTCGGAGATGTGCAGCTCGGCATTGAGGTGACAGACATGCAGCTCATGGAAGGCGAGGACGAGATCGAGATGAATGTGGCCTACGCTCTCGAAATGAACAGCGAGCATGTATCAGATTCGAGGATCCGGTTGCGGATCATGGAACGGAACAAGGGGCTGTTCCGGATTTGAACGCAGATTTCAAGTGCGCGGAGCGACTGCGTTCATGAGCAAGTAGCGAAGCTAGGCCCTGTCAGCAGGGCTGCAGGGATGTAGGGATGGATTGCGAATGTCCGCTTTACTCTGGCGAAACAACAAAAAGAGGAAGTACAGACCTGTACTTCCTCTTTTATTAATTATATTTACTGTGCCAGCGCCTGCTTCAGTGCCTTCGCCAGCTGATCCGGACAGGAGGTTGGGCGGGAACCACAGAGGATACCTTCCAGACGGGAGATTGCCTCCTCAGCCTTCATGCCTTCCACGAGCTTTGCCACGCCCTGTGTGTTGCCGGAGCATCCACCCACGAACTCTACATGCTTGATCACATCGCCGTCAAGCTCCACATTAATTGCCTGTGAGCAGGTTCCTTTTGTCTTGTATACCATAAAAAATTCCTCCTTATTGTTTGTTATGATACAAGGGTTAAAAGATCATGCGTTTCATGCTTGCATGAAAAAACATACTTATTGACCCGCAAAATACTTTTTGACCCCAACATCTTGTTATAAAGTTATAAAAGTGCACGTATGAAAAGATGTTCACCGGACCTTCTAATTGAAAAGAAATCTCAGGAAGAGATTCCCAAGCACAGTATAGCGGGTTTATGGAAAATATTCAAGTAAGAATTGCGAGGATATCCCACACGGGCGAGGTGCGTGGCAAACAGGAAGTGACTCAGAGAGAGAATGGGACTGGCATTCTTCTTTAAAAACGTTTATAATGGCGACAGGTACGCCCGTCGCAACCGACATCAGGGCGGATAGCAAAGTACGGAAAGGAGTTTTATTATAATGAAGAAAATCGGAATTATCGGAGCAATGGATGTAGAAGTAGAGCGTCTCAAGGCAGATATGACTGTCACGCGGCAGATCACAAAGGCGCAGATGCATTTCTGTGAGGGAACTTTAAAGAATCAGCCGGTCGTGGTCGTGCGCAGTGGAATCGGAAAGGTAAATGCAGCTGTGTGTACGCAGATCCTTGTGGATGAATTCGGCGTGGATGCAGTGATCAATACGGGAATTGCAGGCTCTTTAAATGCACAGATTGATATCGGCGACATCGTGATCTCGACCGATGTACTGCACCACGATATGGATGCTGTAAACTTTGGCTATGCGCCTGGGCAGATTCCGCAGATGGAGGTATTCTCTTTCGTGGCAGACGAGCCGATGGCAGAGCTGGCAGAAAAGGTGTGCCATCAGGTGAATCCGGAGATCAAAGTGTTCCGGGGCAGAGTCGTCAGCGGAGATCAGTTTATCTCAGACCGCGCGACCAAGGATCGGATCACGGAGCAGTTCCACGGCTTCTGCACGGAGATGGAGGGCGCAGCGATCGCACAGGCTGCCTACCTGAATCAGATTCCGTTCATCGTGATCCGGGCGATCTCGGATAAGGCGGATGACAGTGCGTCTGAGGATTACCCGACCTTTGAGAAAAAGGCAGTCGAGCACAGTGTACGTCTGGTCGAGGGCTTTCTGGCAGCACAGGCGTAAAACAGAGCCGGGAAGGGGATGCCATGACAGAACAACAATTATACACTTTGCTTGAGATGCCTTCTGAAGCAGTGGAAGCCTTAAATGAGGCAGAGGGGAAACTGAATCTGAAGGAGCTCGCGGCACCGATTGCGGCGCTGACTGATCCGATGCGGTATGACATGGCAAGAAAGGATCTGGAACAGCAGCTGAGTGATGATTCGAAGGGCTGGAAGATATTGCGCTGCATGTTTGCAGCGATGGTCCGGACATATGAACATTATCAGAAGGCAGGGATTTCCGAGCAGACGTTTGCAGATACGATGAAATGCTTTCCGAGATTTGTCCGCGAACATAAGGAGTGCTTTGGCGATTATGGATTCGACCGGGCATTTTGGCCGGGCCGTCAGCTCTCAATGCTGCTGTTCCGGCTCGGTGCACTGGAGTTTGAGCTGATCCCGGAGACCAAGACAGATGATGAAGTACCGGAAAAAGAGGCAGTGCGGGCATTTCACCTGCCGGTGAAGGAGATCGGTGTGCATATCCCGTCGGATGCGGACATCAGTCCGGCACGGGTGCAGATATCGTTTATGCTTGCAAATATGTTCTTTGCAAAGTATGTGCCACAGGCTGCCGTGTGCCGCTATACGTGCGAGTCGTGGATGATGAGTCCGGCACTGCAGAGGCTGCTTCCGCAAACGAGCCGGATTCTGCAGTTCCAGAAGCATTTTACGATAACACACTGGGAAAAAGGCTCGGAGGAGGACTGCTGGCAGTGGGTATTCAGGGCGGCGAAGGATTGTCCGCTTGAGCATCTGCCGGAGAATACTTCTTTGCAGCGCAGCATGAAGGAATACCTGAAGAATGGCGGAGCAGTTGGGGTTGCAGAAGCCGTGTGGGACGGAAGCCCATTTTTTGAGGTGACTCAGATATAAATGATGTTATGATACACGGATTGCTTCGCATTTCATGCTCTCGCAATCCTAAAACACCTCAA
>OLQE01000573.1_pt1 | contig 27141 bp, 18 predicted proteins | sample 1643161 | NCBI WGS metagenome assembly OLQE01 (sample SAMEA3136650, study PRJEB25190) | human gut metagenome | reverse complement strand
CGATACGGCTGTCATCTTCACCGAATGCCGGTGCAATATGAACGATACCGGTACCATCACTCATAGTTACATAGTTATCTGCTGTAACAAAGTGCGCTTTCTTTTTCTGTTTTGCTGCTGCCTCTCCGGCACATGCAAACAGTGGTTCATATTCTTTGTATTCCAGATCTTTACCAACATATTTTTCAAGTACTTCATATGCCGGAATTTCTTCGGAACCGAGTTTACCAAGAACTTTATCAAGTAAAGCCTCTGCCATATAATAGGTATATCCGTCTGCTGCTTTTACTTTACAATATGTTTCATCCGGGTTTACACACAGTGCAACGTTGGATGGCAATGTCCATGGTGTTGTTGTCCATGCAAGGAAGTATGCATCTTCACCGACAACTTTGAAACGAACGATTGCTGAACGTTCTTTGACTGTTTTGTAGCCCTGAGAAACTTCCTGCGCGGAAAGTGGTGTACCACAACGCGGACAGTAAGGAACGATTTTAAATCCTTTGTACAGGAGTTTCTTGTTCCAGATTTCTTTCAGTGCCCACCACTCTGACTCGATATAGTCATCATGATAGGTAACGTATGGATTTTCCATATCAGCCCAGAAACCAACGGTTGAAGAAAAGTCTTCCCACATTCCTTTGTATTTCCAGACACTTTCTTTACACTGCTGAATGAATGGCTCCATACCATATTCCTCGATCTGCTCTTTGCCATCCAGACCAAGTTTCTTCTCTACTTCCAGCTCAACCGGAAGTCCGTGGGTATCCCATCCTGCTTTACGAGGTACCATGTAGCCTTTCATTGTACGGTATCTCGGAATCATATCTTTGATAACACGGGTCAGTACATGACCGATGTGTGGTTTGCCGTTTGCGGTCGGCGGTCCGTCATAGAACATATAAGTAGGATCATCTTTACGGTCTTCCATACTTTTTTCGAAAATATGGTTTTCTTTCCAGAATTTTTCTACTTGTTTTTCGCGGTCTACAAAATTCAGGTTCGTATCTACCTTCTGGTACACAACAAATTCCTCCTTTTATTGTAAGAAAATAATCAAAACGGACAAGTCCATTTCCCAGTAAAATAAAAAAACTTCCGTCCTGTAAAAGGACGAAAGCAATTTCCACATTCGCACCACCTGTTACATTGTACGGGCCGGTAGTAATAAACGCCAATACATGTTCCCTTTAACGGCGGAAAACCGTCTCTCCTTACTGAGAATTTCAGGAAAGAAACTCCGGAGTGATCTTCGATAAAAATTACTGGCACCGGGCTTCCACCTGTCCCCGGCTCTCTGATGTGTTCATTTTTATTTACTGTCTCCATCATGGTTTTTACTTATTTATACGTGCTGTTTTATTATACGGTGTTAATTTTCGATATGTCAAGGTCTTTTTGCGATATTTACGGGGTTTTATCAGGGTTTTGCGGTGATTTTACATGGATTTGACCCTTGTATGAGAAAAACGATTACAGTATAATTGGAAAGAATGATATACTATAGGAAATACTTTGAGAAAACTGCATTCTTTATCAGAGCACATCAACTCGGATGCAGGCTTCGTCGCCTGTAAGTACTAAGACCTATTCTTCCTGTTAAAAGCACTCATAAAAAGCCCAAACTCGCTTCGCTCAAACAGTGTGCTTTTTATTCGTAACACAGTCAGAATATGCCTAAGAACTTACAAGGCTCCTGCAGAGCGCTTCTGATTCGATGTGCTCTATAAAAAATCCCAGTTCTTCTCCTTTTCCCGGACCGCGGGGCGGCGAACACTACAAACATACCGACAGCTTCCCCGCCCCGCTAGCCAGAACTTTATATTAACAATATGATGCAGAGGAAAGCAGCTGTGCTTGATCCGGATATCAAACATGTCTGAAATATCCGGTTCTGTATCGCTTGAGAGAATTTGTAGAAGTACCTAAGGTACAAATCTTTGCGTTGTATGAAAAAAAGGCATTATCTGAGCGTCAGCGAGTTTGACTTTTTTTCATACGCTCTTAGCAAAGGCATGTACCTCTGGTACTTCTGAATTCTCGAACCTGATACAGAATCCAGATATTTCATGGCATGTAAAGATAGCTCCCTCAACACTATCTCTTCCTCTGCTCCAACATTTTAAAATCAGAAAGGTACACATATGAATATAAAGAAAACACTCCGGCGTCTTCTGACCGCTACTCTCTGTTCTACCGTATTTATCGTGCAGGCAGTCCCGGTCTTCGCCACAGACAGCTACGGCGCGCCTCTGGTCACAGCCACACCGACGCCCAACCCGCACACCGCCTATTACACTCAACCCGCCGATACAGATTCCATCGAAGGCTGGGTAAAAGCGCCTCAGATCGAAGGAGAATCTGCAATCCTTGTCGACATGCTCTCCGGTACCGTCCTTTACTCCAAAAACGCTGATAAGGCACAGTATCCGGCAAGCATCACAAAGATCATGACCGGTCTCCTCGGCTGTGAAAATCTGGATCCGTCTGCAAAATTTACCATGACTGAATCCGCTGCCCGCAGTATTACCGAATCCAACAGTTCCAGCATCTACGCAGATACCGGCGAAGAATTTACAATTGAGCAGGCACTGATGGCGGTCATGCTCCAGTCCGCCAATGAAATGACACTGGCAATCGCAGAACTCACTTCCGGCTCCACCAAAAAATTTGTCGAACAGATGAATCTGAAAGCCCGTCAGCTCGGCTGCACCAACACACATTTTAACAACCCAAACGGTCTGCCGGATGAGACACATTACACCACAGCTTCCGACATGGCAAAGATTGCCCGTGCCGCATGGTTCAACTTCACCTTCCGCAAATTTGTAACAACCGGATACTACGAAATCCCACCGACAAACAAATTCGCAGAAACACGTTATCTCCTGAATCATCACAAAATGATGAGCGGACAGACTTATGCGTATGATGGGGTCCTCGGCGGCAAAACAGGCTACACAGAAGCTGCCGGCAATACCCTTGTCACCTATGCAAAAAATGATAACACCTACCTCGTAGCTGTTGTCATGCAGTCTGTAAATGGTGCCTATTCCGACACAAAAGCATTACTGGATTACGGATTCAACAATTTTTCCAGATCAAAACTAACCGACCTGAGAAAAGAAATTTCCCGATCCTGTCTGCCTGCGGAAAAATATATCCTCAAAGATTACAAAAACTTTACTTTGTTCCGTATGCGGCGGAACGGCTACGTCTCACTGCCAAAAGGTACCGACGTAAACCGGCTTTCAAAATCGTATTCCATGACAAAAAATCTGGCAGGTCTTCCCCTTCTGACCATCACATACAGTTATAACGGCCATGAGGTTGGAACTGCCAGATATTACCAGACACGGCTCCTCTCAGACGAACTTCTCTGACTGCCGTTTAGTCTGTCTTTTCTTGCGGAGGGAATCCCGTTTTTCACGGATTTCTTCCGCTTTTTCTTCATCAATTCTCTTTAATGTCTTGATCGCATAAAATGCATCTTCATCTGTATGGCGGATTCGCACTTTTCCTTTGATATAGCCATGTTTCTGACAAAAAGATACACTTTCATATGCCCTTGAATTATTCATAAACCAGCGGATCTTACGCTTCGCCGGCATATGGCAAACCGGACATTTTGTGCTTGCCACTTCCCGATCCTTTATGACTTTCTCTTTCTCAGCAAATTCACGTGATACATACTCATCATAATTCGGATATGATAAATAGATTTCTTCTTTTCTTGTCTTCGGATTCTGGTATACATCAATTGATGGATTTGCAAGCACCGCCGGCATATCCAGACGCTTAAATATCTCACCGGTATATTTCGCATCTGTCAGTGCCCGGTGGAACTCCTGCGCTTTCGGAAGATGCATCTTGTCGATTGCATACTCCAGACTCCGCCTGCATGGATCTTCATTATAACAGATACCATAAATTTTCTGTGCATCGTAATATGTGACCGGACCTTTGATTTTCGAAAGCATCCCATAGTACTTCATATTACGCTGCAGTTCCATCACATCCTGATTGCCCCACGTACAAAATATCCATTCCTCTCCGCACCAGTCCAGAAACTCATCTGCTGCCTGCTGAAAAGACACACCATCTGCAAGATCCTTATAATCCACATGGATCACTTCGTGTATGCTGTCATGAATCCAGTTATATACCTGAGGTTTCACAAGTCTCTGAAAAACATCCACCACTTCTCTCTGCTCATTCATCTTGACCGCACCGATCTCAATGATCTCAAAAGGCAGACGACTGTTGGAATATTTTTTGCCGCCGGGACTCTGATTCCACTCAAGATCAAAAACAATATAGTTCATACAGTAGTTCCTTCTTTTTATTTGCAATACAATTCAACTCATTTTTTCTCTGTTGTCTAGTATAACAGACAGATTCGTTTCTTTCAACAAAACAGCACACACCTGCGGACAGAAAAAGACCGATACCATTTCCCGGTACCGGTCTTTTCTGCTTATAAAATTTATTTTACGGAGATCTGAAATCCCGCAATCAACTGATTAATTGAGAAATCCAAAGAACTGTTCATATGTAGCTCCGTCTGGTTCCTGATTCTCAAAATCCTCAAGAAGACTGTCTGTACTCTGGTCTTCATCATCGCCCTGATCCTGGCTGTCCTGTGAATCCGATTCGTCCTTTGAGTCATCCTTTGAATCTTTGTCGGAATCTGTATCTTTATTTTCACCAAGTGTTACGGTTACAGTTTTTTCTTTATATTCCCCGCCATCCGCAACTTCAAGAGTTCCTTCAACTTCTTCACCTGGCTCATAATACTCAAGGCGGCTTACCAGTTCATCAATACTGCGGATTCTCTTGCCATCGAATTTTGTTATGATGGATTTTTCTTTGATACCTGCATCCTCAGCTGCGCCACCTTCTGTTACTTCAGAAACAAGCACACCTTCCGGTATTCCGTAATACTGAGAAGCCTCATCACTTACTGTCATACCTGTGATTCCGAGCACACCGTGATTGTCAACTTTGTCTCGTGGAGTCTCATTCATCAGGTCTTCAAGAGTATCTGTAACATCGGAGATTGCAATTGCATAACCCATACCTTCAACTTCTGTAGAAGCAAGTTTTGCTGAGTTAATACCGACAACTTCACCATCCATGTTCAGAAGTGCACCACCACTGTTACCAGGGTTAATTGCCGCATCTGTCTGAATCAGGTTTGTTGCATCAGAATCTTCATCCTCTTCTACGCCCTCTTCATTGAGTTTACGGTTCTTTGCACTGACAATACCGGTTGTTACAGACTGTCCGTAACCAAGTGCGTTACCGATTGCAACGACCTGCTCACCAACTTTCAGATCATCAGAGCTTCCGATCGTAGCTACTGCAATCTGATCCATCGTATCATCAGAAATATCTGAAAGAGCTACAGAAACAACTGCAAGGTCTTTGTCCTCATCATAACCATTTACGGTTGCTTCATAAGTCTCACCATCAATACATGTAACAGATACGGTATCTGCTCCACTTACAACATGATAATTGGTTGCGATCAGAAGGTTGTCATCGTTCTTTCCTACGATGATACCGGATCCACTTCCCTCAACTTCCTGCTGAGTAGTGAATCCCTGGCTGCCGCCAAATCCGTAAGCGCCAAGGTAACTCTGTACATCCTGAACAGATTTTGTTGTGATTGCTACAACGGATTTCATTCCTTCTGCAACGATATCAGAAACATCAAGGCTTCCTTTTGTCTTTGATTCGGAATCATCTTTGCTTTCTTTATCATCTGATTTCTTATCAGCACTCTTCTTCTTTGATTTTGTCTGAAGAAGTGTGGTATTGTCTTTATTGGATGCAGCTTCTACTGTACTGCTGTTCCATCCGGTAATTGTATTGATTCCTTCAAAGGAGCCTGCTGCAAGACCACCGGCAAGTACTGCACAAAGAGCAATGCCTGCTGCCTTTTTCACTTTTTTTCTCATTCTTTCTTTTGGATCGTTATCATTATTCATATTATTGTTCATCATTGCGTTGTTATTTTTATCGCTCATCAAAATCCCCTCCTTAGGATCATTACGTTTCACTCTATAAGAGCTTCCGGTGAATCGTTATCTCTGTTTCTGTTTTCCTTTTATGTCTAAGAGTATAAAGAGGATTTGTGTTTACTTTGTGGGAAAATTGTGATGAAATTGTTAATTATGCCATGCAAGACGTTTTACATCTGCGTGAACATCACCTGTCATCCAGTCTACATCGTTTGTGATCCAGTCCATGATACCGAGCTGGCGCATTTCCCATTCAACCGTCTGCTCTCTTGCTTCAACAGTTTCTTCTACTTCCATGGTTGTATCGATCTCATCATATCCGAAGATATATCCACCGGCACTCCAGATACTGAAGTTGCTGTCCGGACCCGGATCTACGGTGTCGCCTCTCTGTGCGATCAGTCCGTCATGGCGTCTCTTGTATTCTTCCTCGCATCCGGTTTTAAGCTTTGTCATAAACATTCTGTGACGGATCAGTTCTTTATTTTCTCTTACAATACCAAAGTTGTGGTACATCAGACGCATATCTTTGCCCGGTGTGGAAATCCAGTCAAAAGTATCTTCAATCTTTGCAGTGATAGCATCTTTTGCTGCATTTTCTTCCTCACTTAACGCTGCACCATCTTCATTTTCATAGTAGCCGAAGATTAAATCTTCTGCATTCCAGATACTGAAATTCTTTACTTTATTGCGGTCAAGAAAAGTGGTCAGCTCCGGCCAGATCTCACCCAGTTTTTTGCGGTAGTCGTTCATTCTGCCGGCTTTTACTTTCATTGCAAATGCATGTCTTTCCATAATAAAAAGCCTCCTGTATTTAAATTTTGTCGTACAACTTTGTCGTTTTAATTTTAAGTCCATTCCCTTCAAAAATCAATGATGTAATATCTCATTCATTCATGAAACAAAATCTGTGAAAAATACCTCACCATTCCATCATCGGTCCAGCACAGCATCCCTGCTGCATCTGCCATTTTCTGTGCATCTACGCAGTATGCCGACATACAGGAGTTGTGTTTGTACGGTCCGGTGCTCATGATCAGGACATCCGTTTTGCCATCTGCTTTCATTTTTTCTGCAAGTTCTTCTGTCATTTTGTTCTGCAAAAGCTTGTCTTTCTTGTACTGCGACGGATCATGTGTATCTTCCTGCATGGTCTGCAGCACCAGAGTTTTTTCATACTGCAATGCACGCTGTTTCATCTCTTCCACGGTCCCGCTCTCCGGCGGACAGGCCGGATTTACATTGTAACAACCGCATAAATTTTCTTCACAGAACATCCGGTATTCCGGTACAAAAACGAGCTGCGTGGTATCCATGACTGCCGCTCCCGAAAATCCCAGAAAGATTGCCTCCTTCACCAGATCCATATCAAAATCTCCCTTCTGTCTTCATCATGTAATTCTTATCTCAGACATCAAATAATTCCTTTATCCTTATAATGCCACAAACTGAATTTTGTTGCAATCTTTCAAGGACATGTTATGATAAGCATAAAACTGTTACAGAAAGGAGCGCCCATGTACCGTATTTTTATCATCGAAGACGATGAGATCATCGCAAACCTTCTGAAAAAGAATCTCTGTTCCTGGGGATATGATGTCTCCTGCGCAGAAGATTTTTCCAATATTATACAGGAATTTGCCCGTCTCGATCCGCAGCTCGTCCTGCTGGATCTGAAGCTGCCATTTTACAATGGTTTTCACTGGTGCGAGGAAATCCGCCGGATCTCTCAGGTACCGATCATCTTTATTTCCTCCGCTGCCGATAACATGAATATGGTCATGGCAATGAGCCGCGGCGCCGATGATTTTATTGCAAAACCATTTGACATGGATGTCCTGACTGCCAAAATACAGGCCATTCTCCGCCGCACCTATTCCTTCGGGACTCCCGGAAATGTACTGGAACACAAAGGTGCTGTCCTCAATCCGCCCCGCTGTACCCTGACCTGGAACGGCCACGATATCGCCCTTACCAAAAATGAGCTCCGCATTCTGGAGATTCTTCTCGAGCACGCCGGCAAAACAGTTTCCAGAGATGCGCTCATGACAAGACTCTGGGAAAGTGACAGCTTCGTTGATGACAACACATTGACCGTAAATATTACCCGCCTGCGCAGGAAACTGGAAGGTGAAGGTCTGAAAGATTTTATCATCACCAAAAAGGGGCTTGGCTACATGGTATAATACAAGAAGCACTGTAAGGTAATTTCTTATATGGAGCAATCACTTTATGAAACTCTTTCTCGACTACCTGAACAAAATAAAATTCCATATCCTGCTGATGATTTTTTCGACAATATTTACAGGGATCATTTTTTTCCTGTATCAGCTGTCGCCTGAACCGGTCCTGTACGTTGCACTCCTCTGGCTTCTGTCAGGACTTACCGCATGTATGACTGGCTTCAGTAACTACAGGAAAAAGCTGCAGCAGCTTACACTTGTAGCCACAGCACCGGATATCAATCTGTCCCGCATGGATACACCATCTGATCAGATTGAATCTCTTCAGCAGGATATCATGCATCGTCTGAATCAGATGCGTATGAATGTAGAAACCGCCGGCCAGAAATCTCTGGAAGAAATGACCGATTACTATACCATGTGGGCACATCAAATCAAAACTCCTATCTTTGCCCTGCGTCTGCTCCTTCAGGAAAATCCCTCCGCAAATAAAGAAGCTCTCGCTGAACTTTTCAAGATTGAACAGTATGTCGAAATGGTTCTCGGTTATCTTCGTACAGAAGACATGTCTTCTGACCTGACACTTTCCTGCTGTTCTCTCGACTCGGTCATCCGCGATCAGATTCATAAATACGCCGGAATTTTTGTTTCCAGGAAGCTTTCCCTCACTTATGACGGAATCTCTGAAAGTGTCCTGACCGATGAAAAATGGCTCGGATTTGTGATCGGGCAGATTTTGTCAAACGCACTCAAATATACCCGTACCGGCGGTATCCATATTTATTTGAAAGATGCTCCTGCCGGGGACGATGTTTCAAACATAACTCCGGCAACTCCCGTTACACTCGTAATCGAAGACACCGGCATCGGCATTCGTGCTGAAGACCTGCCTCGCATATTCGAAAAAGGCTACACCGGAGTCAACGGACGGGAAAGCAATCGTGCGACCGGAATCGGTCTGTACCTCTGCAACAAGATCATGAATCGCCTTGGCCATCGCATTTATGCAGTTTCCGAAGAAGGAAAAGGCACGAAAGTTTTTCTGGAATTTTCTCAGGAAAATCTGACGATGTACTGATCTGATGCTGACTATGGGATAAAATTCATCGTAACTGTTCAGTACCCTCACAGTTACGAGTCAAAATGCATTCCAAATCACCTTCGGTGATGGCATTTTGCCTTATATGTCTCGGGATTTTGGCAAAAACATGCCAAAACACCTCGCGGGATACTACCTTCTGAATAGTTACACTTCATCAAATAACTTTTTTGAAATCACCTTACAGAAATGTAAGGTTTTTTCGTATATTGTAACCTGCTTCGATGGCAGAAGCCGGGAAAAATTTCTATACTGGTCTCATCAATCGAAAGAAAGGAGCCCCGGTTATGGCTTTACTTGAAGTAACAAATATCAAAAAAATATACAGCACCCGCTTTGGCGGAAACAAAGTGCAGGCACTTTCCAATGTCACTTTTTCTGTAGAAGAAGGTGAGTTCGTCGCGATCATGGGCGAATCCGGTTCCGGAAAAACCACACTGCTCAACATCCTTGCATCTCTCGACCGTCCGACATCAGGAGAAGTTCTTCTCGAAGGAAAAAACATCGTCCACCTTACAGAAAAAGAAATCTCTGCTTTCCGAAGAAAAAATCTCGGTTTTGTTTTTCAGGATTTTAATCTTCTGGACACTTTTTCCTTACGCGACAACATTTATCTCCCACTCGTACTTGCCGGAGAAGATTACCGCGAAATGGAGCAGAAGATCCGACCGATTGCAAAAACACTTGGAATTACAGAGCTTCTGGACAAATTTCCATATGAAGTTTCCGGCGGCCAGAAACAACGTGCAGCTGTTGCAAGAGCACTGATCACAAACCCGAAACTGGTTCTTGCTGATGAACCGACCGGCGCACTCGACTCCCGTGCTGCATCTGCACTTCTTTCCATGTTTGGCGAGATCAACGAGGAGGGACAGACCATTCTGATGGTCACACACAGTGCACAGGCAGCAAGTCACGCATCCAGAGTACTTTTTATTAAAGACGGAGAAGTTTTTCATCAGATCTACAAAGGCAGTAAATCCCGTCAGGAAATGTATCAGATGATTGCCGACACACTTACTATACTGACGACGGGCGGTGAATATCATGCGTAAAGGAATTTTTTCAAAACTGGCCATCCAGAATATCCGCAACAATAAAAGTACCTACATTCCTTACATGATCACCTGCATCTTCTGCATCGCCATGATCTATATGGTGGAATTCCTTCGTGACTGCCCGACACTTGATCAGGCCGTCCGCCATGCTGCCGAAGTCCGCATGATACTTTCCACCGGAGAAATCATTGTTATTATCTTCTGTGTGATCTTTTTGATCTACAGCAACAGTTTCCTGATGAAACGAAGACAGAAAGAAATCGGACTTTACAATGTTCTCGGTCTGGAAAAAACACATATCGGCATTGTTATGCTGCTGGAAACAATTATCACAACCGTGATCTCCCTCTCAGCCGGAATCGCAGCCGGAATTCTTGGCAGCAAACTTGCGCTCCTTCTTCTGCTTCGACTGCTTCATATTCCCGCTGTACTTGGATTTTATGTCTCATTAAAGGGAATTGTTATCTGTATGGTGATGTTCGGCGGAATTTTTTTACTGATTCTGTTCTTAAATCTTGCCAAAATCCGCCTGAACCGTCCCGTCGAACTACTTCACGGCAACAATACCGGTGAAAAAGAACCTAAAGCAAAATGGCTTATGGCTCTGATCGGCTTTGTCTGCCTTGGCATCGGTTATTACCTTGCCATCACAACAGAGTCTCCAATCAGTGCAATTTCCATTTTTCTTCTTGCGGTAATTCTTGTTATGGCAGGAACTTATCTGCTCTTTACTGCAGGCAGTATTGTGATTCTGAAATTTCTTCGCCGCAGAAAAAAATTTTACTACAAAACAGCAATTTTATCAGCATCTCCGGCATGCTTTACCGTATGAAACAGAATGCGGTCGGTCTGGCAAGCATCTGTATTTTAAGTACCGGCGTTCTGTTGATGATCTCCATGACGGTCTCCATTTACTTTGGCATGAATGATATTATGGTAAACCGTTATCCATACGATACGGATCTTTCCATTACCGGTGTCAGCGAAGAAGAATGTCAGACTGCCATAGATGCTTTTGAAAAAGCAATTTCCGATAATGCTGTTCCTGTAGATAAAAAAGCAGAAGAAATCTATCTCACGATCATCAGTCATTTCGATCACGGGCAGATTCAGATTGCAGAACAAAATACATTACGCGATTCTGCTTCCGTACTGACGCTCTCCCTTGTACGTCAGTCAGAATATGAAAAACTGACCGGAACAGATCCTGCATTACAGGATGGTAAGATTCTTGCGTGGGCTTCCAACATTTCTGAAAAATCAGATTCTCTCACTGTCAATGATTCCGTCTTTTCTGTAAAAAAATGGCTGACGGATTCTCCTCTGACCTGTGGACAGGATATTGTCTATGGTAATGCTGTATTTGTCGTTACTGATTCTGATTTTGAAAAATTTGACGAGATGCGTACAGAAATGTATAAAGATACCTCCGCATCTCCTGCCGGACAGGATCTGACTGTTCATCTCGGTCTGGACATCACCGGTTCTGATTCAACCAAAATCGCCTATGGTACACCGGTGCTGGATGCAATAAAGACTCTGAAAGATAATGGACAACTGTCTGCTACCTCCTGGATCACTTCCGGAATACGTGCGCAGGAATATGATTCCTACTATGCAGACAACGGTTCTCTTCTGTTCATTGGAATATTCCTCGGTTCTCTTTTCCTCTTGGGAACTGCCATGATCATCTACTACAAACAGATTTCAGAAGGATACGAAGATCAGAACCGATTTGAAATCATGCAGAAAGTAGGATTGAATCACCGGGAAGTCAGAAGTTCAATCCGCCGCCAGATCCTGATGGTATTTTTTCTTCCTCTTCTCATGGCAATGCTTCATATCTCAATGGCATTTCCACTGATCCGCCGGATGCTCCTGCTCTTTGGCATGACAAACACAAAACTGTTCATCGGCTGTACTGCCGGAACAGTACTGATTTTTGCTCTGGTATACGGTCTGATCTACATCATGACTGCAAAATCTTATTATCATATCGTGGAGCGAAAATAGAATTTAATAAACTAAACAAGGCCCCTCACCTGCAGAATTTCATCTGTAAGTGAAGGGCCTGTATTATTTCATAATTGATCTAATTCAAAATCAGATGTTCAGAAGGTCGCTGAATACTTTCAGTGCGCCGTCTGTTTCGTGTGCAAGGACACGTTTTGCAAGGACTTTACCAAGCTGTACACCTTCCTGATCGAAGCTGTTTAAGTTCCACAGGAATCCCTGAAACATAACTTTGTTTTCGAAGTGAGCAAGAAGTGCACCGAGGCTTGCCGGATTTACCTGCTCGCCGATGATAATGCTGGACGGACGTCCGCCTTCGAAGTTCTTGTTATTGTTATCATCTGCTTTGCCGCATGCAAAAGCTACGATCTGAGCTGCAACGTTTGCGCAGAGTTTCTGCTGGCTTGTGCTTCCCTGAATCATAACATCTGTATCCATCTGATTGTTCTTAAATCCGATGAACTGAAGCGGTACGATATCTGTTCCCTGATGAAGGAGCTGATAGAAGGAATGCTGACCGTTTGTTCCCGGTTCACCGAAGATTACCGGTCCTGTCACATAATCTACAGGCTCACCAAAACGGTTAACGGATTTTCCGTTTGATTCCATATCAAGCTGCTGTAAGTGTGCCGGGAAACGGCTCAGAGCCTGTGAATATGGAAGAACTGCTGTGCTTGGATATCCAAGAATATTTCTTTCGTATACACCGATCAGGGCATCCAGCATAGCCGGGTTCTGCATTACATCTTCATTCTTTGCAAGTCTGTCTTCTTCTGCTGCACCTTCCAGGAACTGTGCAAATACTTCCGGTCCGAATGCCAGAGATAATACAGCACCACCAACAGCAGATGTAGAAGAATAACGTCCGCCGATATAATCATCCATAAAGAATGCTGCAAGATAATCATCACTCTTTGCAAGAGGAGAAGTCTCACTTGTAACGGCGATCATATGTCTGGATGCATCCAGACCGGCTTTCTTGAGGGCGTCTTTTACAAAAGATTCATTTGTCAGTGTTTCAAGAGTTGTACCTGATTTTGATACCAGTACGAAAATGGAATGTGCAACATCGATGGAATTCAGAACTGCTGCTGCGTCGTCCGGATCTACGTTGCTGATGAATTTAGCTTCCATTTTGAATTTGTCGTTTTTCTTTGCCCAGTTTTCAAGTGCAAGATACATTGCACGAGGACCAAGGTCACTTCCGCCGATACCGATCTGAACAACAGTTGTGAATTTCTCTCCTGCTGCGTTTGTGATCTCACCTGCATGTACTTTGTTTGCAAAATCAGCAATCTTCTGCTGCTGTTCCACATAAAAAGCACGTTTGTCAGCACCATCAGCTACAACGTTATCCCCAAGCTGTCCACGTGTCAACTGATGAAGAACAAGACGCTTTTCACCTGTATTGATTACTTCGCCATTATAGAGTGCTGCATATTTCTCGGTAAGCTGAGCTTCTTTTGCCAGTTTCTTAAGAGCTTCCAGTACATCATCATCTACCTGTTTTGCAGCGTAGTTATATGCAAGACCTGCAGCCATCGGTACACTGTAATTCTTCACACGTTCTGCACCGTTCTCGCCGGTCATCACTTCTGCAAGGTTTACTTTTTTTACATTGGAAAGCTCTTTGTATGCTTCAAGAGTATCCAGATTGTTCCAGGTAATCATAATCAGATTCCTCCTTAAAATTAAATATTCCTGCTGTTTCAGGATTCATTCTCAATCTCTTTGATTATAATATCAAATGGGGGTAAATTCAACCCCGCAGTTCCACACTCATCTCATGCCATGCCTCACCGCCCCAGACAGACCCGCCGATACCATGATCTTTGAAGCCAAATTTCTGATACATTTCTACTTTATCCGGCAGGCACGTCAGGATCAGTTTATCTCTGCCGTTTACTTTTTCGCGTTCTTTATAGCAGCGCACCAGTTCCCTTGCCAGTCCCTGATGCTGATATTCCGGAAGTACATCCAGTCCCAGAAGCATAATATTCTTACCCTTTGGATCATGCATTTCTGCATCTGTAAAAAAGTCATCCGTCAGATGTTCTCTGTCTGTGGCAAGTCCGTTAAGAAATCCTGCAATCTTTCCTGTAGCACGATCTTCTGCTACAAGAAAAAGCTCCGGTGCTTTTTTCACACGGTCTTCCATATGCTCATAAGAACATGCTTCATTCGGAGGAAAACAGATTTTCTCAATCTCTGAAGTCTGTGCAATTTCCTCCTGACGAATATTTCTAAAAATATATTTTTCAGTTAACATACTTGTGTCGTTTTTCTCTGTCATGACCTGTATCTCCATTTTATTTATCCTGAATTATAATTTCTTGTACAATATTACCATTTTTACGTATCATATGCCACCAACAATTAAACACACACCCGTATTCTCTCAGTCGTAGTTCACTCTTATATAGTTTTTTCAGTAGTCATACCGATTAAGTATGTATTTTTTCTTTACATGCAATATAAAAGGGTATAACATGGAAGTAAACTAATATTATATAAAGGCGGGTAAATTATGGACTATTCAATTAATACAAAATGCGTACAGGCCGGTTATACTCCGGGGAATGGGGAACCAAGACAGATTCCGATCTATCAGTCAACCACTTACAAATATGATACAAGTGAAGATATGGGCAAACTGTTTGATCTTGAGGCATCCGGCTATTTTTATTCCAGACTTCAGAATCCGACAAATGACTATGTCGCTGCCAAAATCACCGCCCTGGAAGGCGGTACTGCCGGAATGCTGACTTCTTCCGGACAGGCAGCAAACTTCTTCGCCATTTTCAATATCTGCGAAGCAGGTAGCCACATCGTTTCTTCCTCTTCTATTTACGGTGGTACATATAACCTTCTTGATGTCACCATGAAAAAAATGGGCGTCGATGTCACTTTTGTTGATCCGGACTGCACCGAAGAGGAATTAAATGCTGCTTTCAAAGACAACACAAAAGCCGTTTTTGGTGAATCTATCGCCAACCCGGCACTGACTGTCCTTGATATCGAAAAATTTGCAAAAGCTGCACACGCACATGGCGTGCCGCTTATTGTGGACAACACCTTCCCAACACCGGTTAATTTACGTCCAATCGAATGGGGTGCTGACATTGTTACTCATTCCACAACCAAATATATGGACGGTCACGGTGCTGCACTCGGTGGTGCGATCATTGATGCCGGAAAGTTTGACTGGATGGCTCATGCAGATAAATTCCCGGGACTCTGCACACCGGATGATTCCTATCACGGAATTACCTATGCAGAAAAATTCGGCAAAGAGGGTGCTTTTATCACCAAATGTACTTCTCAGCTTATGAGAGATCTCGGATGTGCGCAGTCTCCACAGAGTGCTTTTATCCTTAACCTCGGTCTGGAATCTCTTCATGTGCGTATGCCACGCCACGTAGAAAACGGACAGGCCATTGCTGAATTCCTTGAAAAACATGACAAAGTGGAATTCGTTAACTACCCGACACTTTCATCCAACAAGTACTATGAAATTGCTAAGAAATATATGCCAAACGGCGGCTGCGGTGTCGTGTCCTTTGAATTAAAGGGCGGACGTGCTGCTGCAGAAAAATTCATGAAAAATCTGAAACTTGCTGCCATCGAGACACATGTAGCAGACGCAAGAACCTGCTGCCTGAACCCGGCAACTTCCACCCACAGACAGATGAATGACGAACAGCTCGCTGCTGCTGGAATCCCGGCCGGACTGATCCGTATCTCCTGTGGTCTTGAAGACAAAAATGATTTAATTGCAGATATCGCTCAGGCACTGGATGCAATCTGATACATATTCATTATATTTATAAACTATAAAAAGGATGGAATGACACCATATTATATCATTCCATCCTTTTTATTATGTCTGCTTCTATTTCATATCAGATATATTTATTTGTTTATTCTGATATTTTTTGCTGCGCTCCATTCAGAGTAATAATTTACTTTGGAAATTGTTTTGTAGGAACGTACTTTTACTGAATAAGTTGCCCTCCTTTTCAGAGAACTCAGTACAGTTCTCAATGTTTTGTAAAATTTGACCGTTACTGTTTTTTGTGTGTTGCCGGTTTTGTAGTTCACCTGATATCCAGTTGATTTTGCATTCTGGCTCCATGCCACAGTTGCCCTTCCTGCTGCGCTGTTTGTTACCGATGAAATACGGTTTTGAGTAAGGCAGTAATATGATTTTCCAGTGTATGCGCCCTTTACGCTTCCTCTGTATCCACAAACTGCATAACTGTATTTTCCACCATTTACAGTAGCTGAAGTATCGGTATAATTAAGCGTCGTTCCACTGGTAATCGTCTTGATTGCCTTATATGCCCCACTTCCGTATGCTCTGTAGATAATATATCCCTGTGCTCCATTGATTTTGGTCCAGGTCAGTCGCATGCCTTTTGCAGCATTTGCAATTGACTTAACATTTCCCGTTGAAAGTCTTATCAGTGATTTTCCATTTTTGTCATAATCACTGGCCAACTTTCCATCTGCTTTGATACATCTCACTGTATATGCATAGATTGTTCCACTTGCTGCACTGCGATCCGTATAGTTTGTTGACCCTGTATCCGCAATACGTGTCCAGCTCTCTGTTCCTTTTTTCCTGAATACACGATATTTTGCTGCACCATCCACGCGTTTCCATGTAATGTTTATACCACTGGCTGCATTAGATATCGTAGAAATCGCCGGTGTATTCAAATAACTGACAGTAAGTCCCTTCTCATCATAACTTCCCTCTGCCAGATCAATGTATGCACTGACCGTATAGGTGTATGTCGTTCCTGGTTTTGCTGTTTTATCCTCAAAAGATAAACTTTCTGTCGTTCCAATCTTACTCCAGCTTCCGTTTGAAACTTTTCTGTATACATAATATCCCTCAGCATTTTTCACTTCATTCCAGGTTAAAACAGTTGAGAAATTATTATATTCAACAGCCTGAAGCACCGGCTGCTTCGGTTTTTCGATGATTCGGAATGACGCCTTTTTGGCATTTGTATATTGACCAATACCGATAACCGAAACGCTTGCCTCTCCAATACGGTCATTATCCTGATATTCCAGACGATAATCATTTCCCTCTGTCAGTGTTTTGCCCGCCATGGATACCGAAACTTCAGGCTTCACCTCGTTTCCATCAAAGACATATACAGATGAAGAAAAACGAATTTCACATTCTTCTGAATTTATGTTCTTAAGTATCTTGTGTTCTCTCTTTATTTCCAGTTTACAAAGAGTACATTTCTGTACATCATCATATTGAATGTCACCATTTTCCAATGTCTCTCTGCTTTCCACAACATGGCTGATAATATGATTATCTTCCACCCAGACTGCCACTGTGCTGCTGGCTGGTTCATGATTATCATCACCGGAAACCGACACATTAATCAGTGCAAGGCCGACTTTTTTACCGATGATATGAGAATTTTGGATTTCAACGAGCTCTTCATCCTCTGTTGTAAGGAGAACCTGACCAATTCCATTCTCCACCAATACCTCTGCTTCTGTATTGACATGAATTCTTTCAACTGTGCATACAGCAGAAACGGACTGTTTTTTCTTTGAAATAGTAAACGTCTTTTCCGCTTCTCCTGTGATACAGACATCACCTTCTTTAGCAGTTATTGTTACTGTTGCTTCTCCTGCGTTTGTGTTATTCACATAAGAAACTGTATAATTATCTTTGCTTACAACTCCATTATCATTCTTCACAATGACTTCCGGTGCCTTTTCCTTACCATCGTATACCGTCTGCTGATAAGCGAGTGTAATCGAGCAATCTTTAAGTTCTGTCTGTCCCAAAGCCGAAATTTCTTCGGTATATGTTTCATTACAATCCAGACATTTAAATTCCTTTTTTCCTGATTTCAGATAAGTCGGTTCTGTAACTGTACCTTCATCCCATTTGTGTGGTGTCAGATCCGTTTCATCCCCGCTGAAACTGCTCTTACAACGTGTACAGGTATACGTTGTAAATCCCTTCTTCGTGCAGCTGGACGGCGTCACTGTTTTCTTATAATTATGCTGCAACGGTTCCCTGTAATCATCTGTCACCACATAATCACATTTCGTACAACTGTATGTTGTATATCCCTTTTCTGTGCAGGTCGGAGCCGTTACAACAGACACGTAATCGTGCCCGGTTGCCTCTTTAAAATCTTCAGTTTTTGTTTTACCGCATTTCTTACAAGTGTAGTTCTTGTGTCCTCTTTCCGTACAGGTTGGCTCTGTTATCTGGATATCGTAATCATGACCTGTTGCTTCACGATAATGATCTGTATACTCATCTCCACACCTGGAGCAGGTATAAGTTGTGTATCCTGCTTTTTCGCACTGTGGCGAGACTATTGACGTTACTTTATAAGCATGACCGTTTACCAGATCCAGGGCTTTTTTCTCAACAAATGTCTTTCCACAAAGTTCGCAGACAGAAGTTACACTTCCCTGTTCACAACATGTAGACAATACAGTATCTGTGATTTTTAATACATGATCTTCATTTACCGAAATCTGAATCTTTGTCTCTGCTGCCTCGTGGTTATCGTCACCTGCTGCTGATATTTTCAAATAAGCAGTTCCCTTTTTCTTTCCGCGAATCATCTTTTCTTCAGTAACTACTGCAATCTCCTCGTTTTCCGATACAATACTTACTTCGCCCAATCCATTTACAGTAATCGGTTCTTCTGTATTTACATGAACAGATTCTGATTCTGTCTCAGCTGTGATATTCTGTTTTGCTTTTGCAATAGTAAACGGTATTGTCGTTTCTCCTGTGATACTGACATTTCCCGGTTTTGCATTCACAATAACTTCTGCATTTCCAGCATTTATATTTTTTGCATATGTAACGCTATATTCCGTTTTACCTACTGTTCCGTTGTGATTTTTTACGACTACTTCCGGAGTCTTTTCCTTACCGTTATAAACGGTTTTGCGATAGGAAAGTGTGATCGTACAATCACTGAGATCCGTCTGAACTAATGCCGGAATATCTTCGGTATATGTTTCTTCACAGTTCAGGCATTTGAACGCCTTGAGTCCCTTCTCCAGATAGGTCGGTTGTTTAGTGATCGTTCCTTTATCCCATTTGTGCGGTGCCAGATCTGTCTCATCCCCCGTATAACTATTTCCACAGGTTACACAGGTGTATGTAGTAAATCCCTTCTCTGTGCAGGTAGAATCTGTAGTCACAGCTTCATAACTGTGCCCCAGCGCACTGCGGTAATCTGAAACAATTACATTGTCACAGTTTTCATTTTTACATGTATAAGTTGTATATCCTCTTTCGGTACAGGTCGGAGGTGTTACAACAGATTCATAATCATGACCGGTCGCCTCACGGTAGTTTGAATTATAAGTAAGACCGCAGATACTACAGGTATTTCTGGTATATCCTTCGTCAATACAGGTAGGTTTAATCACTTCTTTCGTATACTTATGGCCCAGCGCTCCTACAAAATTATCTCTGTAGGAATAGCCGCAGTTCTTACAGCTGTAATAAGTGTAGCCACGTTCTGTACATGTTGGTTTTGTTACGGTTGCCTCATAATCATGTTCAAGAGGTTCTGTCCATGTATCATCATAGGAATAGCCACAGTTTTTACACTGATGTCGTGTATAGCCCTGCATCTGACAGGTTGCCGGTACAACGATATCCTCATAAGCATGATCTGTACTTGGTTTATAACCTTCACGTTTTGTATTTCCACAGAGTGCACATGTATAAAGTGTATAACCTTCTCTTGAACAATTTGGTTCGATTACTTTACCTTCACCATACTGATGGGCATTCGGATCTATATCCAGTTCTGTTTTAAATTCTTCCTTGCAGACACTGCAGACCTGAATATCATATCCTTTTTCAATACAGGTTGCATCTTTGTGTTCTTTCGATGTCAGCTTATGTCCGGTTGCCGGAATCACATCTGTAAAAGCCTTTCCACAGTTATCACAGGTAAAAGATTTCTCTCCGTCTGTGGTGCAGGTCGCTTTGGTGATTACAGTGTAGTCCTTGGACATGTGAATTGGGTTTGGAGTAAGCTGATACATACTGTCATTAAAGAAATTTTGTGCTTCTGTGGAAGTCCATGTATTATTGCATGCATAATATGTTATTTTTGCAATTTTAGAAGAATCTGTACCAAATATTTGACTCGAAGCCACATAATCTCCTAAAAATATAACTTCTGCAAGTTTTCCACAGTAAGCTAGTGCTCTTTCTTCCATCTTGGTTACCTTCGCCGGAATCTGAATTCTTTCAATCCCATTGCAATATGAAAAAGCATCTGTCCCGATAGTTGTCAGATTACTTTCCTTCTCGAACTCTACTTTTTTCAACTTATGGCATCCATAAAATGCACTGTTACCTATACTCGTTACACCTGCCGGTATGGTACTAATTTTTTCTAAACTATTGCATTCAGCAAAAGCAGTTGAATCAATTTGTGTCAGCCCACTGTCCTTCTTAAACTCTACCTCTTTTAAATTGCGGCATCCGAAAAATGCACTGTTGCCTATCATAGTTACGCTCTTTGGAATGCTGATTCTTTCCAGTCTCTCACAATTATTAAATGTGCAAGATAAAATTTTATCTATCTTTGTATCTTCTGCAAAAATACACTGTGTAAGTGCCCTGCATTCTGAAAATGCATTTTCACCAATATATGTGACACTTGCCGGAACTGCTATCTTAGTCAGCTTTTCACAACCTTCAAAAGCCTGATTTCCTATACTTCGCAGGTAGTTTGGAAGCTTATCTACTACTGTATATTTCCCCGTCACCTCATCTATCGATGCCAGTTCAAGATTGGTACAGCCCAAAAATGCTCTATCTTCTATAGATTCTATATTTTTGTGAAGAACCAGCCTTTTAATATTTCTACCGTCATTAAATGCATAACTCCTGATACTGGTAATTTCTTCCGGAATTACCAGATTTTCTACTGATTCTCCTGCGATATAATACTCGATCCCATTATCTGAATTTGAAAAATACGGAGCACGTTCCATACTCAGCCACTGAATCAGACTCTCAATATTCACCGTTCTGATTTTATAGCCAAACGCATTCCCCGCACAATATTTGAGACTTGAAGGAATGTTGATACTTGTTAAAGCGGTTCCTACAAATGCACCTTCTCCTACAGATGTAAGACTTTTCGGCATATTGACTTTTGCTAATGACGTGCAGCCGCCAAATGCACCATTACTTATCGCTGTAACATTATCATCAATCTCGCACCATCTTATCTTGGACAATCCGTAAAAAGCTCTTTGCCCAATACTGTCTATAATCTTTTTGTCTCTTTTTATCCTTACTCCTTCAATATACTCCTCATAGTTTCCCCATGGAGCTTTAGTTATCCATTTTCCATCCCGCTCCTGAATATCATAATAAAATATATTTGCATTTCCCTCAGTGAAATTTGTACCCGGAGAAACCTCCAGTACATGATCCGGTGTAATTCCCCAGAAAACAGTACCCTCATCTCCACATGCAATATACGGTGCCGGTATTACTTCTTCTACCGCTTCACCACATTTCTGGCAGGTTCGCACCAGAGTTCCCGTCTGATCTCTCTCTGCCGGTTTTGTGATTACACCCGCATCCCACTCATGTGTAGTTCCATATGCTTTTGTGACTGCAAATCCCCAGTCATCTGTGCTGTAGTCTGTCGTCAGTCTCAATGTCACGGAGCTTCCCGGTACGATCACGGTCTTTCCTGCAAGTTGATCATTGATAAACTTCTGATACAGTTCTCCGTCTTCTTTATAAATATAGAAGAAGTCATCATAGTTTGTTTCAAACTTTGTTTTTTCATCAAAGGTCAGGATGATTTCTTCTGCACCTTCCATGGATACTGTCCAGTCTGTCGATGTCTCTGTATTGTACGGATGATCGGACTGCAGAGTTTCTGCATCGACACAATGAATACAATCGTTATATTCCCGATCTTTATTTCCGCATTCAGAACAGGTCACATCATAATATGCCATATTTTCCGGTGTAGGATAATTGTTTCCATCTGTCTGGATCATAATCTCACCACTGTCCCGTACATAAATATGATCTACCTTTGCAGTCACTCCATTTACTTTACAGCACGCAACCCATTGTGTGTTGGCATATGCTGCCCTGTACTCATCCGTCCATGTCGGATCATTGTCCTGATAATAAACACTGGTATATACTTTCGATGTCCCGGTAAATGCGGGAATTGCTGTCGGTGCATTTCCGGAATAATAAAGGTTTACCCCCGCATTTGAACAGTTTTTAAATGCATCTGCACTGACTGTCCGCAAACTGTCCGCACTGATGAAAACTTTCGTAAGTTTTGTCCCATCTGCAAAAGCTCCGCTTCCGATTCCGGTAATACCGCTCTGAATCGTTACTGTGACAACCTGTGTCATATCCCACGGATAGTTGTCCTGACCATCATCTTTCTCAATTGCCCCTGAACCGCTGAACTGCAGATTTCCATTATCAGAAAGTGACCAGCTTACACCTGTGGCAAGCGTACCACTGGCCGTGGTTGTTCCAACGTCCTGAACTGCCACTTCATTTTCTGAAAAAATATCCTCTGCTTCTTCTGCAAACTCTATTTCCTCATTTTCATCCTGCAAAGATACATCTTCTGGATTCTCCTCCGTAATATCAACTTCATCTGAATCCCCGTCTGTAAATGCAACGTCAGCATTATTCTCTGCTACTGATGTTTCATTCACACCTATGTTTGCATTGTCATCTGCAGATGCATTTTCTTCGGCAGTTTCACTCTGAACAGCCACTTCATCTTCACTGTCAAATGTATCTGCATATGTCGTGTAATCACCTGTTATATCAGCGTCTGCGTATACAACAGCACTGTTTAAAACCATCATACCAGCCAAAAACATGGATATTATTCGTTTTTTCATAGACTTCTCCCTATAATGTGTATAATGTTTCTATAGTATCACAGAATAAGGAAATATCTAATTACCTGCCTGCATAGAAATCGGTTTCTACTTTTTATACAAATTACAGTGTTGCTTTTTATGCACTTTTTCCTATTAGGCAAACTATCATCCCGTATAGTTTTTCCTGCAAAATAAAAAGGAACTCCATGCTTTTCAGCACAAAGTTCCCTTGAATCATCATTTAATTATTTTGTAAGTACATATGCACCCAGCACAACCGGAACAGCCATCAGAACCGCAATTACTGAACTCTGAATAAGAAATGCAGCCACACAGGTAAAGATTGAGAATACGATTATTTTCATCCATGCATCTGCTTTCAGTTTTCTTTTTTTGATCAATATGCAGGATATAATCAGTACTGCAAGAAAAATAAGCAATACTATAAATAACACTGCCGCCAATATTAAAACCGTTATTTCAGCCATTCCACTGAATACGGTTCCCAAAATACGTGGAACGATCAAATATCCACTTATGTAGTCATCGCTTCCGCCGGTCATTGCAGTTATATTGACCCCTGTCATAGTGGCATCTCCTGCTATCTTGCAAAATAATATCGCCCCGATTTCCACGCAGGAGAGAAGCACCATATATATCCCGATCAGTATTGTTGAGAATGATGTAGCTTTTGATACTTTTTCCATATATTCTTCCCCATTTGAAATGCCCTAAGATGATGGATTATGTTTCGTTTTCCCTCTGTCATATGTACTCGATGTACATTGCAATTTCAATAATATGATCAGAGCCAACGCCATTCTCCAGTAAGTATCTCTTTGAATCTCCATCGTTACTCTTCCCGTTTTTGTGCGGCTTCACTTCTTTTAGTAATGGAATTCTATCATAAAACAAGATACGTTTCAATATTCATTCCTAACCTTCAGCAACTTTCTAATCATAACAAATATTCTCCACAACTATATCCTTTATGCTCTTCTCTTTATGCTCTTCTCTTTTTTCCATTCTATTACAAGCTCACCATTAAGCATTAATTTTTTGATATTTTTTCTTTTCCCCCACTGTAAAACAGCCTCCGAGAATTTCCTTATGTAGAGGGGCATACATACAGAGCAATCATGTAACCGTCGGCAAGCTCTATCAAAAAGAAATCGAGCGGATTTCTCCACTCGATTTCTCTGATTTTTAGCGTCTTCTTCTGTCCATTCCGCATCTAGCGTAATATTGCTTCTTACTCTCATACATTCTTTCATCCGAAGCTTTTGAAATATCCAATATGCTGTTCCACTTGCGCTCCGAACTGAAGACATATCCGTACGAAACCGCCATCGACTCGACAAATTCTCCATGCCAGCTTGCCACTCTCTGCTCAAATGCTCTCAGAAGGTTTTCAAACTGCGGTATATCTTTTGTAATGATGACAACGAACTCGTCACCGCCCACTCTGTATACCTTGCCATGTTCACTGAAGCTGTTTTTCATACAGTCTGCAGCCGCCCGTATAAGCTCATCTCCTGCTACATGTCCAAAAGAATCATTTGCTCTCTTGAGCCCGTTAAGATCCATGGAAACATATACCCATTCCTTACTAAGATTGAGCTTGTTTATGTCCTCCTCATATGCACGTCTGTTATAACATCTGGTGAGTTCGTCCGTATTCGATGTATACCGGAATTTTTCTTTTTCATATTTCTCTTTCATGACTTTCGACAACATATACACCATACAGCACGAAGCCAGAATCAAGTATATTCCAACTATAAGAATAGCCAAAAGGTTTCCCTGATGATAATAAGAATCCTCTACCATTACAGCAACAATATATGCCCCCTCCTGCTTCTCCACGCACCGATAATGCCGCATATCAATACTGTCAATTTTCAGGCCTATTTTACTGCTGTCTGTAGCTCCAGCTACAATCTTTGTATCCGAATCTGCAACCAGTATCTCCATATCTTTATACACCGGCATATTCGCAACTACATTAGAAACCTCATTCTGCTTGGCCTCGTTAAGAAGGCGTTTCGGCTCAATGCCGACCTGGATCATTTTGTTTCCCGCTTCATTCCAGGTGATTGCATACATCATTTCTTTAGCCTCGGAGGTATTCGGCGTAACGTCCTGGCACATGGTAAGCTTCTTATCCTTAAGCATTGGTTTAAAATATGCCATCTGCTCTCCGGAATCAAAGCTATAACCAAAATATTTTGGCACAGAACCGCTGTAAATATAACCTTTTGTGTCAAACAAATGTATCTCATCCACAGATATCAACGCCGCAATCTTCTGTAACTCGTCGACATCATATTCTACCTCTGGTTTTGCATCGATAATATAAGAAACCGCCTTAGCTCTTACTATATAATCGTCTTTCAGCGATTTGATAAGTGCTTCTTCACTCTCATCATTTTTATCGAGTACGGTGATAACACGATCCAGAAGTACCTTTGACGTCCGGTCCGCGTTTCTGTCATTAACATACTTTAGAATAAATCCTTCCAACAATAACGCCGCAGCGATTATCGTGATGGCAAGAATTATAAGTTTTCTCTTTTTCATATCATAAGTTTTTTCCGATATCCTCCAGTTCTTTCAATGAATTTTCATCTTTCGCAAGATCTGTTTTTTCACTGGCATAATATGATTTCTGAAAAAGCATATCCCATGACAGATAATCAGCCATGCAGTCGAACTGTTTGTTGATCAGCTCATACTGTATGCTGTCAACCGGTGAACCTCCAACAGCAATCACACCGACTTTCTTGTTTTTCAACTGCAGTCCACGGCAATAGCATTTGTCGATCACAAGCTTCAGCTGCGCCGACATCCCCCACCAATATACAGGTGTTGTAAAGAGAATCATATCAGCTGCTGCAATCTTATCAATTGTTGGATTTGTATCATCATTATCTACACATCCCTTATGGCATTGACAGGCACCACAACCCTTGCACGGAGCTATCTGCAGTTTATCCGGCTCGATTACTTCAATTTCATTCTTCTCAGAAGCACCTTTTATAAATGCATTGATTGCTGTTAATGTATTTCCTTTTCTGGCGCTTCCATTAATAATTATAATTTTCATATACGTCCTCCCGTTTTTTACAATTTTATATGCTATGATGATTATATCATTCCTATAATGAATTGTATCATAAAAACGAAATTTCCGATTATTCCTTTTTTTCACGGAATTTGTCAGTCCATATAGTTCTGAATCGCATTTTGCAGGTACTCTTTATACTGCTGCCGTACATCTTCCGGTCCGACAATCCGCATCCCGGATCCGATGCCGGTAATCCAGCCAAAGAACTGTGAGCTTACCGCCACTGGCACTCTGGCTCTGAAATGATCTTCTCCATGAGGACACATCCGTACATCATGACCAAAGCGATCGATCACAACACCGGCCAATTCATTTCTGCATTCCAGAGTAACTTCCGCATCAACACCGCCATACATACCAAACGTTTTCTTAGCAAATGCAGCCAGATCAAAATTTTTGAAGGACTCTTCTCCTTTACGATCAGCCTCCAGAATCTCAGCATCGCGCATTTTATCTACGCGATAATGCTTGATGATTCCGGCTGCTGCATCATAAGCAACCAAATAGTAGTTTTCATCATCCCATGTCAATGCCCACGGACTGACAACATAGAAAGCGCCATTCTTTTTAAATTTCAGCTCCTTCTTAACTGTCCATTCCGCATAATGGAATTTGATCTGTTTATTCTCGTAAATAGCCGTGTGAATATAATCTACGTTATAATACACCGTTTCATTCTCTGTCTTCGGCCGGTTTACGATGAAGACATATC
>OLQE01000566.1_pt1 | contig 27378 bp, 28 predicted proteins | sample 1643161 | NCBI WGS metagenome assembly OLQE01 (sample SAMEA3136650, study PRJEB25190) | human gut metagenome | reverse complement strand
TTCAACAACAATAAAGCGGTTCTTACGGAAGTCTTAGGCGTTTAGTTTTCTATATCCCAGTTTAAAGCTAAAGTCCTATGGTCTAATCCCTCGGGACAATATATGCAAGCAAGCCAAACGATCAACCTAAACGAAAAAATATCTGAACAAAGAACAGGCATCGTCCTTCACTGGCAGGCGTACGAGAACGGAAACGCACAAAATTACGACCATAACTACTGTTTTATTCCTAAAACACACACATCCAGATCAGGCGTAGCAATGTTCCTGACCAATCAATCAGGTACGCATGTTGGAACAAAATATGTGTACGTAAGCAATACTAAAATTGAGGGACACGACAACAATTACAGCAACGCAACTGCAAGTGGAATCACATTAGATCGCCGCTATTTCGTCCTTACCGAAGTGCTAGGCGTTTAGCACTCGAAAATCTCTGTCAGGACAAAGCGGTTGTTGTAAAACTTTCCACCGTCGGTCATGTTTACCTCTTGGTCGTTTAACTCATACCCTTGGATGTAATCGTCGTGAACGTAGAGGTACTTTCGTCCGATTTTAGCCTGCGATCCCATGACGAAACCAACGCCAGCTCCGTCTATCTTAGCTACGTGATGCTTTGGGACGTACTGGTAGTAGTGGTCATAATTGCCCACGGTGCCGCCTGGCTCATATCCTTGCCAATGCAATATGATGCCTGTCGCACACTCCGATATAGGCTTGGATAGATTTACCTCTTGCGTTTCGACCATGTACCAGCCAGCAGGTTTTGACCAAAGGATGGCTCCTTGGGATATAGAATCCCGAAACTCTGATGCCGACTGAAATTCAGGCACCAACAGAATAGGATTGCTAGGAGTAATACCGTCGTATTCGATGCGAAAAATGGGCTCTTCGTGGACGGAGTCAACACCGTCGAGAATGTTGCCTGTGGTCACTATTGGGTCGGTCGGCGTATCAGTAGTAGAGGTGCCATACTTTACGACCCATGAAGCAGATTCGACGCCCGTGCCTTCGGCCTTATCGTAGCGAGCGCAGACCAAGGCATTTCTCTTCTGGCCACTTACGCCTGATTGCAGAGCAACTTCTTCAGATTCTACGACCGTGAAGTGATGGCCCTGGATCATAAGATCGCCAGTATTAATTACGAGCTTATTGGCGGTTTCGAGCGAAGCCTCTAGCTTGTTTTGAGTGTCGAGCAGGTAGGCATCTGGGCCGAATGCTGCTGCGTTTAGATGGGCAGAATCAACTGGATCAACATGGGCAGTGCCTGCAAAACCTGTTACCAATTCCATTATTCATACACTCCGTTCAGCCAATTTTGAAAATCCTTGTCTTCTTGCTGAACGAGTTCTTGGTATTTGGTTTTGTGCTTAGGGCACAGGTAGTACTCAGTCGAAACGCCGTTGGCGTCTACGCGGTTAAACTTTCCCCACGCCGCTTCGCGAGCATCTCCAATCTTGATGTGTTCGACGGTATCGCAGTCTTTTCTGTCGCAAGTCCATTTACTAAAGCTGCTCTCTACTCCCATAAAAATAACCTCACTTTCGTTCAGTGAGGTTATGGTCTGGCGTGTGTCACTTATTTATTCTTCTCGCACCCACCTGTGGAATTCAAAGCCTGGGCAGTATCGCCAGGTGCCTCCATAGGTGCCTTCCATATCTATGTAATTCTCGTTCTCGTATGGCGTTCCAGGAGGGTGAGCCGCAAGAAAGCCTGCAGCCTCGCTGTCTCCTGTCGTGGTGATAGTTATGTTCTTACTACCGTCAAAGGTCGCCGATCCATTAACCGCTCCTGCAAGAGTAATGGTGCGAGCCGTTGCGAGCTTATTGGCGCTTGTAGCCGCACCGCCTGGACTTGAGGCACCTGCGTAGTTGTGTGTGTGGTCACTGTCGGATTTACCGTCCAAGGCAGCCTTTACCGATTTGTTCTGTACGGGATTGGTGCTTGTCGAGCTTAGAGCGGTGTCGACTACAGTCTTATTGGCACCTTGCGCTATGCCGTCAAGTTTCGTCTTGTCAGAGGCGCTCATTAAACCTTTAGCATCCTGCGTTGCGGTGTTGCCTGGGAGCGTGACCGTCCTGCCTTGTGCGTTGGTAACGTGTCCTGTTGCGTTTACGCTCATGCGAGCGCCTACCGTTACGGTATCGCCCCATTCGGCGGTCGTATTCTCGGTGGCTCCATAAGCACCAGCAGATACGCCGCTGTTCGCATGGCTTAGGCTTACCGCCTTATCGTCCCTCTGCGCAGTAATCGGCGATATTGCGTTAATGGTTGCCACTGCTGCATCTGCTGTTTGTTGGGCAGCGGAAGCCGCGCCTTGTGCTCCTGCCGCAGCAGAAGCGGCATTAGATGCCTGCGTTTTAGCTTCTTGAGCCAGATCGTTTACGGCGTCTAAATCTTCACTATCCACATCAGCATTAATGGTTCTGCCGTCAATGGTTATGCCTTTACCCTCGGAATAGCTTATGCCGCCACCAGAGCTTTCTGATCGTCCGCTCATGCTTTTACTAGCTGAAGTGTCTCCAACCTTATAAGCGACGCTAGCAATGCCACTAGAATCAATTACGACGGTCTTGTAGGTAACGTCAGTTGCGACATAAATACCAGTAATAGGGTCAATTGCGCCAACCAGATCGCCGATATCTAGCACTCGGCCTTCAGGTATATCAACCTTAACGGTGTTGCAGTTCTGCAGTTCCTTTAGCTTTTCACGGCCTTTCTCGTCGAGTTCTTCTCGATCAGCATTGGAGTAATCATAGATAAGCGCGTTTTCATCATCGCCAAACAGGCTTTGGGTGGTTGAGATAGCTCCGTTCTTATTGGCGTAAAGATGTACCACGGTACGGTTTTTTAGCTCGCCTTCGCCAAGGCAAACCAAGTGATTTACGGGCAAATAGTCTTGCTCAATTTCTAGAGCAACTTGGGTAGTGTCCAGTTCATCCTGCTGTGAGTAGTCCGATATAGGTTCTGCAGACAGTACCACCATGCCGTTTTCGTACGACATCTTAAGCTTAGCTGATGACTCCGCGAGCATCTTAGCCATTGTGTAATAGCCATACTCGTAGCGCGCTTTATGGTTTACCGTGATGCCGCTTAGAGACATTGGCGCAGTAAAGATTTCCTGCAGCTGCATGCGCTCTATAAGGTTGCGCAAGACCGTATGCGCGTCTCCCTGCAACACCAGGTAATCTTGTCCACTGTTTGGGGCCAGCACATGACAATTTAAAAGACCGTGCCATGTCATACCCTTATACGTGATTACATCTTCGGCAGTATTGGTACCAATGCCCTTGACCATTCCGCCATATTCGGTGCCTTCGATGTACACGAGAGCTTTATCTTCAAGCCTCGTGTTTGAATTTCGATCGATCGATAGTTCAAAGGTGTTAGCCTGACTATCGTCATCTCGACCGTACTCTAGATCAAAATAGGCATCATTAAGCACGCCTTGGTCTTCTCGGTCGGCATTGGTGTAAATTAGAGGCTCCATGGGTGCTGGCTCCTCTCGTAATACTTCACAATGTCAAAATCAAAGGAATTGTCCCAGGACAAAGTGCTGATGCCTACTGGTATCTTTTTCCAGATGTATTCACCAGAATCTTTGGATCCTTTGTTGCGGTTGTTGAAGCAATTAGTAACGTTGCCGTATAGATCAATCAGTTCGATTCGCTCTGACCCTTTTCTAATGTCGACTTCGAGTCTTGCTCCACTAGGTACGTTGACGTTGACCTGGTAGATGTTGCCACCGATATTGATATAGGGATTTAAGGCTGGCCCGTATACTCGCCACAAGAAATAGCAGGGAGTAAGAGAATCGTTAGTAATCTTCTTGTTTTGGCGAGGTCGCTTGAAATCGAAGGGAAAATCAAAAGGGAAGTCCAGAAAGTCGGATGAAGTCAAGTCATCTGACTCTATAAAGAATTGATCTAGTTCTTCTTTTATCCAGGCGGGATAGGGAATATGACAACCGAACGTCATTTCCGCAAAGCGATCGTCAAAGTGGTAATTTTCGAAGGCACACGACATCAAGAAAAGCTCTATGTACCAATCATTTATGTACAGCTTTCCTGGTTGTGGATCCGTTTCGCTTTCAGGCAACATTGTAAGATTGTCTACCTCTGCGATCTCGTAGAGCTGATCACGCAGAAGTAAACCGTCTTCCTCTGTTTCTGCAGCAATGCCAATAGGCAATTCCTTATCGATCGGACTTCTTGTAAACGATGATACCTTCCCGTTTACTTCGTTCGCTGTCCACTCCCAATCGCGTATTGTGTTGGCGAAATAATGCAAAGGGCCACCATCTCCAAGCGAAATTACTTGGTTCTTGTGGTTTACGTATTTCATGGCCATATTAAAAGGCATCTAGACTACCTCCCTTTGCATGCGTCCTACTTCGCGACGGTTGTACTTGAGCTGTACTGGGCTAGCCAGTTTCGCAGCGATATTCTTGTCCATCTGATCAATTCGTTTAGTTACTTCGTCGAGCTTGCTGGCAATAGTGGCTAGACCGTCACTTAGCTCAGTTGAGGTAGATCCACTTAAAGATGGCGCCTGGATAATACTTTCTGCACTGATGCCTGCTAGCTGCGCACTCATATTTCGCGGAATAATGAGCGAGGTTAGCTGTCCGTCTAGCTCAATCATAGGTAGGCTAGTGTTTTGCATACGCTTTGCAATACTGTTGGCAATTTTGCCTGTAGCATCTTCTACAACACTTACTCGGCTTAGCATGCCTCCTGCAAGGTTATCCACCAAGTGTTGGCCCCATAGAGCCTCGCCCTTGCCGCCTTCGTGCAGTGGTCCTTCTTTGGCAACAGAGTGCTTGAGCTTTGCGGCAACAGTTGCGGCCAGGCTTTCTGCGGCAGATGCTACTAAGCTCAATCCGCCTGAAATACCCGACGCGAAATTAGACGATACGTGAGAGCCCCATGGCTTGGCATTGCTGCCAACGCTTTCAAGTGGTCCACTAGCGGCATCGGCAACCTTTTGTCCTGCAGATTTCGCGGAACCTGATTTGCCCGAAAGGCTAGAACTGAATTTACTGCCGCCCTGATCACCTGCAGAACCAAGTTTGTCAATGGTGCCATCTTTTATTGCCTGGCATATCTGGTCAATTGATGCTTGCCCATTGGTATAAGCACTAACTATTTTTGCGATCTGATCTGGTGTTAAACTAGCTAGCTCTTCCTGGCTTACTCCTACGTCTTCAAGCTGTGCCTTGAAATCGTTAACGTTGTATCCTGCATCAGTAAATCCAGTCCAAGCATCTGCTAATGCGCTCATCTGATCGGGTGTCGCTGATGCTAGCTGCTCTTGGGACAAACCAATAGCAGACATGTCTGAGGCGAATTTATTAACGTCAATGCCTTTTTGAGATAGTGCGTTATAAGCGCCTACAATCGCATTGATTTGGTCTGGCGTTTTAGAGGCAATATCTTCCTGCTTCATTCCAAAGCTTTGTAGGTAGCTTGATATATCTTCGAGGCTGGTGCCTTGTTTTGCTAACGCCTGGGACCACTGTTCATTTTGCCCTATATAGGTTGTCAAAGACGCACCAGATTCAGCCATCTTGTCTGACATGTCAGAAATGGCGGTAGTGGTGGAATTTACGTTTTGCTGGGCTTCTTCAAGCTTTTTGTTAGCGTCGTTTAGATCTTTCACAAATTGCGAGTTATCCATGGCGGTAAACTTGTTTTCGTCATACGCCTTTTGTGCCTCTTGTTGAGCTTTGCGAGCATCTTCTAAAGCTTTCTCGTTATCGATCTGCTGCTTCTGTAGATCAAGAATCTTGTCTTGGTAGGCCTGCGCTTTGGCATTGGCGAGCCACTCATCAGTATTCTTTTTTATGTAGTCGGTTGATTCAGAAAGCTTACCGTTAGCCTCGTCAATAACTTCTACGGTATCGCCCGTAATATCGTTATATCCCGCTACCGCCGTTTTGAGTGCAGACTGCTCTTGTGCGGTAAGGTTGCTCTTTCCTGCAAGGTCTTCAATTGTGTCGGTGTACTGGCGCAAAAGCTGCTCGTTGGTGTAGTAATCCTCCCAGGACTTTTGGAATTCACCTGCAAGATTTGCCGTTGCAGCTACCGCATCGTTAACCGAATCCTTATAGGCATACATGTTCTCCGGTGCTTGTGCTACCGTGTCGCTTGTTCCCTGGACAGCAGCCTTAGCGTTTTCTTCAGCGCTTACTAAGCCCTCTGTTGCCGCCTTAAGGTTCTCGGTTTCTTGGACGTAGGAAACAATTGAATCAATAGCAAATCCAGCGAGCAGAGTCACCAGAACACCAGCAAGACCAGCACCAGCGATCTTTAAGGCACCTAGATTTGATGCGGTGCCTTTGATGGTCTTACCCCATGTGGTTGTCTTGCCCTCGGCATCGGTGATTTCTTTCGTCAAGAAACCTACTGCACTACCTGCTACGTTAAAGCCTGCGCCTGCTACTTTAGCGACAGGGCCAACACCAGCAAGAATAGGAATAAGCCCCAAGATATCAGCTTGACTCTCTTCACTCATGTTAGTAAATGCTTCAAGTGCGCTAGTAAAGGTATCAACAACACCAGCACCACTCTTCATTACGTTTTCAAGGTGGGGCATTAAGGATTCAACAAAGGGGCCTAGAGCATCGGTGAGATCGCTTAAAGATTCAGTAAGCTGTTCGTAGCCTTCAGTATCTTTTACTGCCATTAAAGGTTTCTGGATGGCATCAGCCATGTTAGATAGAACACCAGTAAGCGTTTGGGCCTGCTTTGACATCATGCCGCCGAAATCGCGGTTCATGCCGTCTTGCAGGGCCTGTATTGCGGTGTCGGCATCAACAAAGCCGTAGGTGACTTCTTCCATGGCGGCTGGAATATCACCATCAGAAATAACGTCAGCTAAGTACTGCCAGGCAGGAATACCTGCTTCTGTAAGCTGCATCATTTCTTCTGCAGACACTTTGCCCTTAGCGTTCATTTGGCCAAGGGCACGAGTAATCTGGTCGATGCCTGCTTGTCCAGCTCCAAGACCAGATGCGGCATCGCCAATAGAAGTCAAAAGCGGAATACATTCTTCCGCTTCAAAACCCATTGCGATTAGTTTTTGAGTGGATGATTCAAGCCCCTGTAGTTCGAAAGGAGTGCTTGCTGCAAAGTCAGCTAAATCTTCAAGCATCGACTTGGCTTTTTCTGGGCCAAGCATCGTTTCAAACGCAATACTAGCCTGTTCTGCAGCAGCAATCGTATCAAGAGAAAACTTACCAGCTGCCACTGCGCCTGCAGCAAGTGGTAAGGTAACGCCTGCTGTCATTGCGCTACCGAATCCAGACAGACCGCCACCGATAGTTTTTAAGGTCTGCGACATTCCTTGGGATTCGCGTTTTACTTGGTCAGCAAGACCTTTTATAGCTTGTTTAAACTGCTCGGTAGTAGCAGTAATGTCAATCTCGATCTGCCCGTCAGCCGCCATCAAAGCCCCTTATGCGTCTATTGTGGGCTGCCTCCTCTCTAGTTCTGGCGGGCAACATGAGAGCCTTCTGCCTCTCCCTATAGCTGGATCTCATTTGCTTGTTTAGTCGCTTATCGTCTAGATCAACCGCACGTGTACTGATTGCCTCCATGGTCTGCGAGCTGTCACTTAGGCCATTAAAGAGCGCCATAAAACGCCACCAGTGCATATTTAAGTTGGGGTCAGTAAGATCGATTGAATATTCACGTTCAAAATCGCTAATTACTCGGTTGGCATCGTAGTTCCAATCAAAAAGACGTAACTTACTAAGACGCTTCTGTTCGCGTGTAAGCGGCTTTTGTGGCTCGTCTGACTGTTTACGCAGCAGGAAGTCAAGCGCCGCTTCTACGGCCTCTTCCGTGTGATTCATGGCCCATTGATAGGGTGTTATTCCGTCTTCTTGTGGCTCATTGGGGTAAGCCTTAATCAGTAGAACTGCTCCCTTTTTCCATGATTCAGCTTTAGGGGTATCGATAACCGTCCATAGTTCGATCCAGGTGCGATAAGAGGTATTTATAGATACAGAAATGCCGCCAACAGTAACTGTTGACGGCAAAGGTTGAGTAAGCAGATTGAGCATTTTATTTCAGTCCAAATTCTGCAAGCATTTCGGACACTGCATTATTTGATTGAGCGTCTGCCATAGTTTTCTTTAAGTAGGTCAAAAGCTGGATGGTTTCCAGGAAATTATTACCACGGCCCTCGAAAATCTCATCGCATGCTTCCTGTCCGATCATGGATGCAATGAGCTCGCGCATTTCTTTGCATGCTGCAATCATCCTGTTGTTTGCAGGCAAGGTATCATCGTTGGCAAGTTTCTTTACTCGATCAACTACTTGATTGGTCTTTTCGATGCAATCTATATCACCAACGCGTATCTGATATTCCTTGCCTTCAATTTCTACTGGTACAAAAGTTGGCTGGAACTCAAAACCCATTACGATTCCTCCTCGTTAGCGCTATTTTCAGCTTCTTCATCTTCACCACCTAAGGCGGGGTCTAGCTGTTCGCTGTCCCCGCCAGAAGCATTAGGTGGCTGGGTTATTCCCCCTCTGTGAAAGCACTAGTAGAGTTATCCCAATCGCCCTCAACCCAAGTGCCAGCATCAGCCATATCAAGTGTGCCAGTAATCTTTACGGGCTCGCCCGTATTAGGCTTGGAGAGCTGCTTTACAGAAAGCAAGAACGGTGCCTTTTTAGCCAACATCTTTTCTGCAGCGCTTCCTTCAACCCAGGTGTAAACACGCAGGATTTCAACAGCGATGTTGGTTTCGTTTTCATGAGACAAAAAGAAGCTGTCGAGAGCGTTGTTCTTAAACATGTCCTTCTCATAGGAGATGGAGGCCTTGGTACCTAAAACAAACTTGGAAGGCAGGCGCTGGTCGATATAGCTAGGCTCATATGCCTGCTCATCGCCTTCGTCCTCCCAGGACAGCAAGTGCGTAATATCTTGCCAAGAAGGAGATTTGCTGCCTGCAGTGTTAATAAGATATTTGAGTTCGTCGCCCCATACTGGTACTTCGGTATTATCTTCAGCCATGTTGTGGCTCCTTTCGGTCGTTTAAGGTTTCTGGATATAGTTAAGGTCGAATGTCACTTGCCAATCTTCGAAGGCACTGGTACGCCCTAAGCAGTAGGGCATTGATGCGCTTGGCTTTCTGTAGGCGATAAAGTCCTTGAGTACTGCAGCTTTAGCGAGAAACGCTGATGTAATGCTGCGTAGGTACTTATCGGCGTCAAGCCTGTCTTGCTCGTCTTGCGCGGCAACGCGAAGCGTTAAAAGACAAGGGAAAGGGCAGGCATATTCGCCCGAGATATAGCCTGTCGAGTTATCGGTGGAGCTGTTGCGTGTGTGCAGCATGAGTCTAGGCAATGGCCCAGGATCTGCAGTCAGTTCCTCAAAATGGATCTCCATCGGATTGTCGCTTGCTTTTACAACCTCTTCAAACAGATCCAAGACTTGAGTTGCTAGTTCGGGATTTATATAAACAGGCGTACTCATTTACCTGCCACCTCCTTTACGGCTGCCTTACCTTCGGCGAGCCATTGCTTCATATGTATTGCTTGAGCTTCGTCAAACCATCTCGGGCCAGTGCCAGGCGTGGTGTAGTTCCACCCACCTGGCGCATTATATTGAGGCGCAGCGTAGGGTACTGATGCATTTCCGTAGCGGACTTTGCCGCTTTCGTAGTCGCTTTCGGTTTCTCCCGTTTGGCGCAAGGCTCCTTCACGCTTAGGAATAAACGGCTCACTATCACGCACAACGCCTTGTGAGATGGCTGTTATTGCAGCGGTTTCCATGAGATCGGCTTTCTGCATTGCGCGGCCTAGATCTACCGCTGACACACGAAAGCTAACAGAGCCACTCATGCCAGTGCCAGCTCCCAGTGGTGTACATGGTTGCGGATATAGATCGGCGTTGTAGTCTCTACCACAAAGGACTCTTGTGGAGGCGTGGCGTCTGTATGCGCGCCCATCATTACGCGATCTCCCTGTTCTAGTGGTTCGCTTGTTCCTGGCATTAAGAGCAAGGCACTGCGCTTGCTGGTGTCTCCCTGGATCCCAGGTGCGGCTCCAAAGGATTCGTCCAGGCGAACGCGCGTTAAGATTTCAGGGCCATTCCAAACAGCTTGACGCCCATTGGTGCCTTTGATCCAGGCTGTGACGGTGTGTGGATAAATGCTCATAGCGCTGTCTCAATCAGATAAGTGCCAGACAAGCATTGCTCAATCAAATCATCAATGCCGCTTGTCGCTGCGTCTACGTAGGTCTCGCTTACTTTAGATGCGGTATAGCTTGATACCGCTGGATCGTTAAGCGCGTCACACGCAACGCAGCAGGCATTCTGGTAAGCCTTGAGCTCTTTCTCTGGCAGGTTTGACAAATCAAAAAGGCAGCAGCGCGCATTGACGCGCGCCACCGCCCTAGAAAGAACTGCTTTAAAGTCCTCCTCTTTAAGCGACCCACCAAATTCACCAGAGTAATACTCGTATGTTGGCTTAGGGTCTGCCATGACTATTCACCAGCTACGGTTACTACACAAGCCGCAGAGGTCTTATCGCCAACGGTTGCGGTGATGTTAGTGGATCCTGCTGCCACACCCGTTACAACGCCAGTATCAGGATCTACGGTTGCCTTGTCTGGGGCAGAAGATGCGAAGGTTGCCTTGCCTGCCTCGGCTGGAATTACCGTAGCGGTAAGCTGCTTGGTCTCGTCCACGTTGAGAGACATAGTCTTCTGGGACAGCGTTACGGATTCAGCTGGCTTAGCACCAATAGAGCCAACAACTACCCAGTCAAGCAGCTCGGCGTATAAAGCAATGCCGCAAATTGCCGTAGTTTCGGTGGTCATGTTCTTATAGGTGGTGTCGTGGTGAACACCTACATAACCAGTCTCATCAGTCGTGAAATCAAAGGCCTTAGCAATATCGGAATTGCGAGGGTTGGTGTAGTAGAGGATGAGATTATTCTTCGCAGTACCATAAACCATACCGCGCTCTACGCCAGAGTAAACGAGCACGTCATAGAGGCCCAAGAAATTCTTGATGTAAGTCATGCCAAAGACGGTCTGCACCGTTACTTCGGTGTCTTCAAGGTAGCTCGCAATATCAAGAGGATTAACCATGTAGATAAGATCAGCATCTGCCACATCGTAATCCTCGGTGATTACTTTAAGCTGGCCCCAAGTCTGAGCAAGCGCGCCCTTAAGACCTACGCCAGTTGCACGACCAGTGCCAGTAGGCAAGAACTCGAAGAAGGACTGTTTGATGGTGCCCTGAATCTGGCGAACCATCTTATCGTCGGTATCGGTTACTGCCTGCTCATAGCCCTTGTCGTTAATAGCTTCGAGGGAAGTTACCTTGCGGTACTTCTTGACGTCAAGCTCAAAGGTGTCAGCTACCTCGGTTTCGTAGTGAGACAGAGGGATGTCTTCACCTTCGCCTACCGTGCCGTCTTCAAGTTCGCCTACTACCTTGTAGACCTTAATTACCTGGCCTGGTACCTTTTCAATCTTGCGGGTAAGGCCAAGTACCTCCTGAAGTACGCGAATACCTTCAGTGAACTGAGACACAAAGTCAATCTCAGATACCTTAGCGAAGTCTTCAGCTTTCTGAAGTCCTGTTTCTGCAGCCATATATAGACTCCTTTCTATTCAAATAAATCTGGGTTTTCAGCGATCAAACGACGTCGCTCTTGCGGGTCTTTGATCGCGACAATTTCGGCTTTTGTGATCTTCTTGCCAGCTCCACCAGGCGTACCTGCGCTGGATAACGTCTGGGTGTTCGTGGCATCTTTTTGGAACAAATAGGGATAGGATTCAGCAAGTTTTGCGGTATCCAAGCCAGAGATATGACCGTCCTTAGCTACTTCGATCTCATCCATATCAAGATGCGCAATAACAGCAACCGTGTCGCTGCATCCTGCAGCTAAGAGCGCGTTAGTTACAGTCAGCATCTTTTCGCGTGCAGCCCAGTCACTAGCAGCCTTATCAGATGCCGCTTTCGCTTTTTCTTGAGCTTCCTTTACTGCTGCGTTTACGTCATCTTGGCTTAGCGCCTTTTCGAGATCGGCATTAAGCGATGCTTCGCGATCCTTAGAGGCTTTTAGTTGCTCTTCAAGATCCTTGATGCGTGCCTCGTACGATTCACGCTTCTGCTTCTGACCTTCGTCAGGCTGACCTTTAGGACCGCCTTGCTGTGCACCATTGTCTGGTGAGGGATTGGTGCCCGACTGTCCTGGATCGCCAGCACCCTGCTGTGTGCCGTTATCTGTATCTGCCATATTTGCTCCTTCCATCGAGTTTGGTTCGGGCTTCTCTGCCCGCTTGGTGGTGCCACTCTTCGCTTGTGGCGTGCGAGGTGAGCCTCTTCGCTTGGCTCTTGCGATGGTTGGAGTATCGATGCGGTGTCACTCGGTATGCTCTTCTGGACTTTCTTCAGGAGCGTTGAAGTGCTCCCCGCATCCGTTAGTTGGATACAGCAACGGGCGCACTTGTAGAATCTCGCCATTGTCTAGCTGCCAGTAACGTACATTCATTTACTGCGACGGTTAAGGATTCAACTAATATTGAGATGTCTCTTGCTAAGATTGCAAAATTACTAGATAAACTAATAAAAAATAACCCCGCTTAGTGCGAGGTCGCGTCTTAACTTTCAACCCTTTGGCGAGTCTCTTTGTCTTTTAACCATATTGCGTATAAATGCTTATCCAGCACGCGTTTAGCTGCTTCATCATCTGATTCATTTTTGTGCTTCCCTCTGTGCACAATAGCGAGAGCATACAAATAATCAGGGTCTTCGTTTATGTAATACGCGTTCTTTTCCATGAATTTATTATACCCTCTTAAAGCTATACTTAAATCCATATTTTGAAGAGTTATCTAGAAGCCAAGAATGCATAAAACGCCTGATAGAAATAAGGTCTTTACCATACTTGTCAAGTGCATCGAAAAAAGCATCTTCGTATGCTTTTACGAACGTTCGAGGCTTAGTTTTTTGGTTGGGAATAAGCGAGTAAGTTCCTTCACGGCATACAGCATGTAGTCCTAAAATCCCTGAGTCAGCTAAGAAAAATACATCACTAAGCGAAAATGTTCCACCGTATTCATCAGGATGAGTATGAGCAAAAGAAAGATCAGACCATTTGTATCCATTAGGTTTTTTGAACTCTATCGAATGGCCCTCATTTCCATCAATGAACAAAATATCGTTTCCATCTTTGTCAAAAGCCATGCCTACTTCACGACCTGTAGTACCGCGATATTTTCTTTCAAATGAAGACAAATCTTCTATCCTGTAGCCGCTCCGTGTTCCTCTGCTCCAGTATGAATAGTTCTTCAGCGCTCTCGGCTGGCTGCTTACACCGTAGGCCTTCTCGCGGTTATACAGGCGCACCAGCTTATTGTCTTTGCAATGCTTGTTCAGCGTGCGCTGTTGTTTACCAAGTACGAGACGCTTCTGCACGTAGGTAGGACTTTCTAAGCCGAGGCCAGCACGTTCTAGACCAACTATTTCGCGCTTAGTCTTGCGGATCCTCCGCTCAAGTTCTCGCTGGCGCTGCAGATCTGCATAGTATTCGTCACTACTTTTGCCGTACTTAGCTTGTGCCTCTTTGAATTCGCGATCAGGTAGTTGCGTAATACCAGGGAAGAAGGGATGCATGCTGTGCCTACAGTTAACACCTTTAAGCCTGTCTCCCAAAGCTGCGTTAGGGCCACGTAGGCCCATGTAACCCGTCAGCTCGTAGAAGTCTGGGTAAGTGGTGCCATCCACTGTTTTCTCGCCCGACATACAGCCTGGCAGACCTTGCCAGCGAGCGTGAGAAGGACGCGCGCCGAAGTGCGCAGAAGTGATCGCAAACTCATGACCATAGCTCTGCATAGCCTCTAGCGACATCTGCCCGCCTACTTGACTTACTTGGCTTACTATGTGGCGTCGCAACGCAACATCAGCCATGTTTGATACGGTAGCCTTACCATCGCGTCCGTAATCAATAACCATGATGCCAGCGTTCATCAAATCCACTACACCATCAGCAAGCGCCTTTTCGGTCGGCTTGGTGCCAAGCACTACTGCGTTAATGGCATCTTGCGATACCTGATACCATTTCTGCTCGGCTTGCTGCTCCATCAATATGTTTTGCCTACGCACAATATCGGCGATTTGGTCTGCGGTACTTTTAGCCAACGCGGCAAAATGAGCCGTTGCACCCACAGCAAAATAAGCCTCGGCAACATCGGCTCGCTCTTGGCCATAGATCTTTTTTAGCTGATCTAGATCTGCTGCTACTGATTCGTTGAGTGTCTTCTCAACCTCGGCATGCACTTCATCGCTGATTACATCCTGGTATTTCGCAAGAATTGTCTGCGCTTGTCTAGGGAAGATCTCGGCAAGCTGTTGTAAGGCTGCTTCATCGCTGAGCTTCGCGAATGATTGAGCAAGATGATCGACCATAAGATCGCTCATCTCCTGCACGTACTTTTCTTGAGTGCCGTGCAGGATAGCCTCTACCAAATCGTCAATCTGTTTTTCCGTGAGCGCCATGCACTACGCCTCGATAGGAATGTCTAGTGCGCTCTCATCATTGACGCCTTGTACTGCCTTGGCTTCTTCTTCGGTATAGCCCTGCCAACGCACCATATATTTCCACGGCTCAAGCAATCCTGCTGCTACATCGGCGCGATCACGCTCACGCAGGCTGTCATCGTCTTGCATGATCGAATCGCCCAGGACTACGTTTACTTGTCCTGCGATATCTTCTAACTTCGCGGTACCTAGTTCGCGGTAGATTCCGCAAGCTGCAGTTAGTAAGGATTGGATAGCTGGTCTGATGATGTGCTCATGACGGCGCACGGCACGCATCATTTCCGAATTGTCTGCAGCTACTTGTTTGGCAGTAGTTATGCCGCCTTGGTCATCAAGTGCGTAAGCTTTGATGCCAAAACCAATACGCTTACCTAGCATCTGCAGGGCGGTAGACAATGCCTCGCGGTTTTCATCTACGCGAAGGGATGGATTGTATTCGTAAACGCCCATCTTGTCATCGTAAGTATTGCTTTTTACGCCCAAGAAGAAGCGCTTGCCAGAAAGCATTGGCACTTGCGCATTACCGTTTTCATCTTTGGCAAGCATCGATTCAGGCAATGCTAAAAGTTTACGGCCCATGATTAAGTCATCGCCCAAATTGTTAAACGCTAGGTCTACAGTCTGTAGCGCATCAATAGCATCGTGAAACAGGGCCACGCCCATTGGACTGTAGTCCCAGTATGGATTGTCGAATGCCAACCTAATCAAACTAAAGGTTGGGTATGGCTGCTTAGTGTTTACGCTGGTATTTCCATCGAGATAGCCCGCTGGTACAAATTGTTTGCCCGTGTCATCAAAGAAGCCACAATAGATCTGATAGTTACCATCGTCTCCGCGCTGATGCACTTCGATCTGGCTGCACTTCTTGCCGTGAATATAGACGGTGGCCAAGAATGCGCAGTCTATGCAATCATCTGCTTCCCAGGATAGCGGGATGATGGAGCGGGCATCGTAGCGCATGGGGCGAACCTTAAGCATGGGAGACTTGCCCATCTCGGTAAAGCCAGATACATGGAGCGCCCAGGCAGCAGTACCAGTCGAGCACATACGACCAATGGCCAGTGGTGCTCGGTCGTGCCACATGGTCACGTCAAGCCACTGTTCTAGCCAATCAACGGTAGTCTGGTCATTAACTTCATTAAGCGAAATAGAGGCGGTCTCGTTATAAATCAAGCCAGCCATGTCGTCGCATACCATAGCAGCAGGTGTGCAACTGCGTACCTTGATCTTGTTCTTCTGCTTTGGATTCTGGCTATCAGGCTCTTCCAGCCAGTAAAATGGATTGCCTTCTTGCTGGATATAGCTCCACCAATTCGTGATGTAAGTATCCATCGGCGTATGCAAGTCTGCATTGTCATAGCCTAGGCTTCTAAGCCATTTGCTAGCTGCGCTATTAAGTCCTTTATCCATGTGTGCATCCTTTCGGCTTAAGGTATATCTGGGTCTGATATAAGGTCGAACGCGGCATAGCGCACCGCGTCGATGGTGTGGTTATCTTTGTCGGGATAGCCTAAGAATCGCCCGTCGTTCGGATCTTCTTTAGCTCGGTATCGACTGAATTCCTGGAATGCAAGCGGGCATCGCTCACGATCAATCACAATGGCTTTGCGCTTCTGCAGCCAGCGAATGCCATCATCTACTGGAACACGTTTAGATGCGCCCATGATCGCCATGCCAGCATGCCTCCATGTGGCTATATCTTTAGGCGCTGCAGCATCTGCTCGTATTTCGTTTTGCGGCTTGTGTTTGCTATAAACTGGCTTGCCTTCATTGGTGTAGATCGGCTGACCTTTATCATCTCGATCAACTAAGTGGCGTTTAACCTCTCCGATGTTTACATCGTCCAAGGTCTCGGTATTAAACACCTCATCAATGATGTAAAGCGTACGCGTCTTGCGATCATAACCAACCATGAGCCACACAAATGGATCGTTCTGGTATCCCCAGTCAACGCCGCAACGGATCCACTTGATCTGGATCCTGTCTTCGTAGGTAATTGACTGTGCTACCACGTTTTCAAATACCGTGCCAGTAAGGCCTGTTTCTTCTCCCATGTACTCATTAGCGTAGGCTTTAGCATTGATTGCTTTAAGTTGCTCTGCTTGCTCAACAAATCGTTTGCCAATAAATTCTTCAGGTACATCCAGATAGCTTGAGTGGTGCACCAACTTGCCAGGCTCTTCAATGCGTGCTTCCTGATTAGTCCACTGCATATCATCGGGAGACGGATTGTAGACATCAATCTCAAGTGAGTAGTCGCTACGGAATACTGACTGACGAACATTACGAGCATCCTCTGCACATGCAAGCTGGTTGTACTCTTCAAGCAACAACAGTTCGATTTTTGCCTTCGGATCCTCGAAGGTGATCGATTTAAGCTTTTCGGGTTCGTCCAATCCATAGAACAAAATCTTTTGGCCCGTCTTATTGAATGTGATCTCCATGGGCGAAGTGGTCTTATCAAAGTCGCAGCCTTCGCCAGGTTTACCTACTGTCATACCGCGCTTAGCAATGGCCCATAGAACGTTAGCAAAGCAAGACCTACGCAAGGTATTCGCGTAGCGTCTGCCGCAGATCCATTGAGCATGAGGGCGATGTAAGAATACATCTAAGATCTTCTGGTAGGCATAACTGGATTTAGTAGAACCACGTCCACCTTTGAGCATAATGCGGTTAGCCTGGCCTAAATCAATAGCACGGCTAACCTCGCAGAAAGTAGGCGAGATGTTAGCCGATAGATCGTAGGGCGGCACCAATACACGCATGTCTTCGGTTTCGGTGTTAGCTTTTACGATTTGCTTATCTACGCCAGTCATGCGATTAAGTAACGCGGTGGATTCAATTAGCGCTTTGACGGACGGAGAGCCTTTGTAAAGCCCGTCTTCTTCAAGGCTGGATAGTGCTTCATCATTAAGCTTTCTCACGCGTTCTACTGCTATATCCAGGCTCCACTGAGCTTTTTTAGCAGCTTCAGCTCGTGCTTTTTCTATCCTCGCCGCTATCTCGCCCTTGCGAGACAGCTCCCATGCCTTGTTGTTTACCGTCTCAGGCTTCATACGAGCACAGTTATAGGCAGCGCGGTATGCATCGGAATAAGTCATTCCTGATACCACGCCTTGAATAAACTTTTCTTGTTTAGGAGTAAGTGCCATGAGTGCATAATCGGCTACGTGTCACGCACCATATAAGAATAGCCAGCCCGAGGAGGCGGACTGGCTACCTAAGGAGATGACCGTAGGACTTGACCTACAGCTAGCAGTATTAATGCAGTGTCACTCAACAACGACAGAGAGCCGCACCATTACTGGATACGACTCTCTGCCTGTTCAGTGCTCCCTAAAGAGGAAAATAGGAGGGACGCAAGAAGGGAAAGGGTCAAGCCTTCTTGCAGTGTTTATATTGGGGTAGGTGTCACTAATTAGAAAAATGAATAGTAAAAGTTATATAATTTCTCTGCCATTCTTGGTGGCATTGTTGTAATGTTAGATGCGTAACGGTGCCCCGCACACTCGGGCAGCATCGTAGGCTTTATAAACCCCGCAGGCGGTGCGAATGCAAGCGGGGTTTCTTTATGCTTTCAATACTGTTCGCTAACGGTCTTTGCTTAGACCGATGATTCCAATAACTACGGTAAGAATCGCACAGACGGCGATAACGGTTTGGATATCCATCGGCAACACCTCCTCTCAGAGATGCCGCCCGATTAGCGAAGCACCGAAAGCAACTATACAAAAAGATGGCTCAACATATTGTGACAATTTAGAGGTTTCCCACAATTTGTAGTAATTAATAAATGTTGCTTGATTTATGTCATTTATAGACATACAAGAAAAGTATCCAACATTTCCTTTAGATAATTCAATCCAGCTGAAATTAGGGTAACATGGCGGCTATATCGACCCCAGAAGATAAAACAAAAAATAAAATAGCAAAGATTGCAAAAACTATATTGATAGCAACAAGAGTACCAACACCGAATGGAATCTCTCTTTTATCTTTTTCCGTTTTTACAATACCCCAAATAAATTTCATCAACGCATAAAGAAGATTTACAAGAATTAAACCAATAAACGATGCAAGACAAATTAGTTTCTCAAGAGGAATATCAGTTAATCCACTAAAGCTATTTGCAATAAAACTAAATCCACCCGTAAAAGTCATAATCACCGCAGCAAAAATAGCCAAGATAGAGATGTTGCTTTTCTGAACTGACCTAAGCTCTTCCAAAGCCTCATTCAGTATTCTCTCTATTTCTTTTTTTCGTTGTTTCGAATTCTCGTTCAATTCTTTAGTTTTATCATTGATCTGATTTGAGAGGATATTTAATTTCTCATCTTGGGCAACATTAATTAATGAATTGTAATTAACCCTCAAAAGTTCTAGATTGACGTGATCATATAATTTACGAAAAGTTTTTTTGAAATAATCATTATCTTGGTCATTTACTATACCTAGCATCATTTCAAAATTACTGCTAAGTGTATCCATCCCGCGATTTAAATAATCAGAATCTTCTACTTTTGCACTAAAAAGAATATTAGATATACCAGAATACAGATGACGAAAACCGTTGTCCTCGCCATCTGTATTCGTATAAATCATTTTTAATTCAGTTACTTTTGATTCAGCCTCTTCTTTTTTACTGAATTCCGATTTCATTAACGACTGAATTAAAATCTCGAGTTTCTCTTGATTAATCTGATTATCTTCGAATGCCATACCTATTGATCCGTTAACCGAAAATCAACTCTTTACGGATAGTTCTTTTATTTCCTTTTCCATCTTTAAAAACTTGATCCCATGGATCTCCTTTTTTATGAGTCATAGAAACCAAATCCCATGCAGGATAGCCACTATATTTATCGACAATTCGATTGATTACGTTTCTCGTATCAGGATCGATTTCGATTTCTTCCCTAACACGTCTATTAATTTTCATCCCGCCAAAAAGTGAAAACATTCTATAGACGGATGGAATTACAGGACCATATTGCCATGCCTCGAAATCGTCCCTAAACAAAGTGGATCCATCAATTTGTTTGAAGTCTCTTTGGCAAAAATAAAGAATCTTTTGAAGTTGGAGGTTGCTAATCGGTCTGCAACGTTCTATGCATCTATTTACGATGTACTTTGCAATATCTTTTGCGGCATACATAACATTCCTCCCTTCTTTAAGTTATAAATCTTATCACCATTTTGCAGCGCTGTTTTGATTTCGTAACTTAATAAATTTAAATCGTGGGCTTAAATAGCTCTAGTAAGGACTAAACAAAAATAGGGAAAACAAAAGGAAGAACATACCAAATTAATATACCTGCCAAGCAACCAGCTCCTGCAGCATTTGAATTATTTGGTTTGCTTCTTAGCCAAACCAAAAACAAGATTAACCCTACTATAGGAATAAAGAAACCAAGAACAGTCCAGCCGACACTACCAGAATCTCTACTGGCTTCTGCGCTCTCAAGGTGATTTACTCTTGATTCAAGTTCATCAATCTGTTGAGCTTTTGCGCCACAATTACCACAAAACTTATCGCTATCAGATAATTCTGATCCGCACTTATAACAATACATTCATTACCTTATCAACGAGGAACTAACTTGTTTTGTTGTCTTACTGTATACGTTGATTATATATGTACTTTCTTGGTTCATTATCAAATGAGCAAGACAGTAGGCCACTCATTTTAGGCATCTAAATCCCTCCCGCATTTAAGACAAAGGCTTGTTTCGGCCTCGCTGTACTGTCCTTCGCCAATGGTGATAACTGTCGTGGTGATTACGTGATTGCTGCCACAATGAGGGCAGGTCTGTTGAACGGTAGGCTTAGCTTGCCTTTCGTCTTTAACTACTTCTAGCTCCATTTCATCGCACGTACGCTTGTTAATCTCTTCAAGACGATCTATAAGATCAGCTGGTACTCTGATAATGTGCCCGAATTCCTGATAAGGTAGTTGTTTATACAAGTCGTCAATTACATCCTGTAAAGTTTCTGGCTTGTTTTTTCTTATTAATTCTTCAATCCTATTAATGCCGCCATTCATAAATACAAATTCAGCTGCGTTTTTGATGTAACCAAAACCATATCGAGCTAATAAATCTTCTACTTCTACTAAGTCGCATGAATACAGTGCTTTGAAGTTCTTCTTATACTTTCCCAAGTTCATCTTCTACCTACCTTCGTTATTCGTATTTAGTAAAGAAATGTTCGGTAGGTTAGGCGTCTAGCCCCGCGTCACGAGTGCGGGCGCGGCTTTAGCCCGCACGCACGGCCTAACCCTACCTAATCTTGATTTACTTAGTTAGGTTAGTTAGGTCACTCTTATATATTTATATATAGTCTGACCTAACCTAACTTCAGCCACTACCAATCCTCTAGAGCAGCTTCTAAATCAGGGTCATAGAGGATGCCTTTCTTTCCTCTTCCTCCGCGTGATCTAATAGTGCACCAATCGTTTTTGTCGGCTTTTACCCAATTAGCCACCGTGCTTTTGCTTACCTGTTTGCCGCCAACCTCTGGCATACGCTCGACTACGTTCTCAAGCGTGCGTTCTACTTCATCGCGGTCGCATGCATCCATACCCTCGCGAAGTGCTGCGAGCTTTTCTGCCTGGCGTGCGCTGTCTCGTTTAGCCTTTGCTTCACGACCACGCTCCCTATATGCGTTGCGTTCTAGCATCTCGCCTTCAGGTGCAGCATCGGTAAGCACGCCTAGCTCGTCACGTCGGTGCATGGGGTAGTCGAACCATAGATTCACAGGCTCAAACCGTGGGAATTCGCGCAGAGTACCTTCCACGCGCCAGGCGCTGCGAGACTTTACCTTTTGCCTGGATGCATAGATAGTGTTCAGCAGCTCCTGCTCAAGTCCTAGAGGTTGGATCAGGTTCTTGGTGTCCGCCAGCATCTTGTTGGCCATAACTTGATCATCAAGCGGTATTACCTCTCGCCAGCCGTCTAGGTCATGGTGCGCATCTAGGAATTGAGTGCAGCACTCACACACCGCGGCATCTTCTTGTTGCTTGGCCAAGTCTTCGCTTACATGCAGCTCGATCATATCGAGTAAGGCGTCAGGGTCACGGGCAAATACACCAGAACCTGACGCGCGATCCATGGAGCGTTTCTGCCCCTGGCTGCCTTTTGAGTGGTGGTGGCAGTAGATGACAGCACATCCTAGACTATCGGCTACCTTGTCGAAGTTGTTGCAGAACTGCGCCATCTGATCGGCTGAATTTTCGTCCCCTGTAATTACTTTGTAAATCGGGTCGATGATTACCGCAATTGGTCTTGTTTTAAGAGCGCGTCTGATCAGAGATGGTGCGAGCTCATCCATAGGCTTAGACTTGCCGCGTAGGTTCCAGATATCGATGTTGGCTAGATTGTTAGGCACAGCGCCCATAGCCTCGTAGACATCGCGAAAACGATGCAGGCAGCTTGCTCGGTCAAGTTCTAGGTTTACGTAGAGCACGCGACCTTGCGCACATTTCCAGCCAAACCACGGCAGGCCTTCTGCGATAGACACGCACATACCGATTAAGGCAAATGACTTGCCAGCCTTGGACGGACCAGCAATAAGCATCTTGTGTCCTTGACGAAGCACTCCATCAATCAATGGTGGTGCAAGCTCTGGCAGATCGTTCCATACGCTTGCTAGGCTTTCAGGCTCTGGCAGATCGTCGTTTTGCTCGTCTAACCATTCACGCCAGTCTGCCCATGATTCGCGGCCTATGTTGGTAGCGATGAGCCATTGCTTTTTACCGTTGCGCATAACGCCAGGCATACGGGATAGGCGGCTCGGGTTCTTGTTTTGGGTGTCGAGCTTAAGACCATTGTCTCGGCATGTTTGGTAGAGAAAGTCTACGCGCTTGCGGTACTCCTCATAGTTCGGTGCATCTACATGCACGATGGCATGAATGCTCTTGTTGCCAGAATGCACCATGGCAGCGATCGGTAGTTCAAGCGATCGCATAATAGCCATCTGCCTAGATGGAGACATATTATCAGACTCTACAAGCGCATAACGAAACTCTGCCACGTTGTCGTTTCGTACGCCTTCGCCATCAAGCGGGTTGAAACGGATCCACGCGCCTGCATCTGTGTTGTTAAAGCCGATAGCGCTTGGTAGATCTCCGTTGTACTTGTTTAAGCGTGCAACGATATCTCCTGCAGTTTCGGTATGAGGGCCTTTGCCTTGCGGGATCCAACGACCGTCTTTCTCCCACGAGTCAACTACATATCCGACTACTTCTTCAGAAGAGAATAACGTCTCTAGGTACTTCACTAAATCGAGCCAACCTTGCCAGGTGTCTCCTGGTTCTTCTAACTCAGCGTTCTCGACCCATGTTGGGTCAATAATCTGGTAGGCTGGCTTGTGCGATTCTGCGGTTCTGGGCAATTCTGGGCTTATTTCAGGGCCGTTATCAACAACAATACCTTCCCAGTCTAGTGCTTCGCCTAGATCGTATTCTGGTGGCTCCCAGCCGACCTTCCGAGCCATATCAACAATGGTGCCGCCTGCAACGTCGTTTTGACGCCCTGCGTCGCTAAATGACGCCCATTTGCGCTCACACTCGCCTGGATGGTAGCGTGGAGCGTCCCGTGCACTCCACGCGTCCCATGCCTGCCAGTCGTAGCCTTCGGTCTTGAGTGCCATGCCAACTTGTACCCACTCGGTGTAATCGCATGATCCTGGATCAATTGCATCCAGGCAGCTTTGTAAATCGTATCCCATCTACCTCAGCCCTCCTTCAGGCACAAAGGTTGCAGGTTCAAAGCGATCAGGTGTGCGCCAGCCGTTTGCCGCAATAACGCTTATGAGTTTGTTAGCATCTGTGAACGACCAGCGGCCTACCTGCTGAAAGCCTCGGCCTTCCAACTGTCTGATTTGGCGTGGTGTTGCGTATCCTTCTGCACGACGCTTTTGCAGCTTGTCGAGTAGAAGTGATGCTTTGCCAGCACACTCAACTTCGTCGGGGAAGATGCCAAACTTTTCCAATGCTTTGAGCTGCTTTTCAGATGCTGGGGCCATCTCCCAATCAAAGGAAGGCATGTATCCCACAAGATCAGCATCAGCAATAGACATCTCAAACTGCAAAGGATCCACGAGCTTGCGTTTGCGGCTACGCATGGCAGCTAATTCTTTTGCAAGCGATTCTTCGCGCTGTGCTACAACATCTTGCTGGGCTTTGTGTTCGGCTTCTTCTAGATCCACCATGCCAGGCGAATCTTCGATAGCTTTCGTCATGGCTTGTGCCACTTCATCATCAGACGCTATTAAGTGCGCTGGATGGCATAGGTCGTGTCGCTCGGTCATCCATAGGAAGTCGAGCACTAGAAGCTCAGTCTTGCCCGTCTCGGGCGATAGGCGAGTGCCACGCCCCACCATCTGACAATAGAGACTACGCACCTTAGTGGGGCGTAATACGATTACGCAGTCCACGCTCGGGCAGTCCCAGCCTTCGGTGAGCAGCATCGAGTTGCAAAGAATAGATCCAGGACCAGCTTGGTCGAACCAATCCAAGACCTCTGTGCGGTCTTTGCTTTCTCCGTTTACCTCACGTGCAGCAAAGCCCTTATCGGCAAGGATGTGGGCAAACTTCTGGCTCGTGGCCACCAAAGGCAAGAACACTACTGTTTTGCGCTCCATGCAGCCTGCAGCAAGCATCTCGTCGGCTATCTGCTCAAGGTATGGATCCAGTGCAGTATCGATGTCTCCTAGAGCAAAGTCGCCGTTAGAAATATGTACGCTGGAAAGGTCAAGCTTGAGCGGTATAGTCTGTGCCTTGATGGGGGAGAGATACCCTTCACGAATAGCGCGAGGCAAGGTGTACTCATAGGCAATGGAGTCAAAGTATTCGCCTAGGTTTCGCTTGTCACCTCTGTCGGCGGTCGCTGTAACTCCTAATACCTGTGCAGCAGGAAAGTGTCCTAGCACCTGTTGATAGCTATCAGATAGCGCATGGTGCGCTTCGTCAACTACGATCGTGTCGAAGTAATCAGGAGCGAATTTAGATAAGCGCTTAGGACGCATCAATGTCTGCACACTGCCAACCGTCACGCGAAACCATGAGCCTAGGCTTGTTTGCTCGGCTTTCTCGACCGCACAACCAAGTCCCGTTGCATTGGCTAACTTGTCGGCTGCTTGCTGGAGTAGTTCGCCGCGGTGCGCGAGTATGAGCACGCGTTTACCTTCGTCTACTGAATCTTTGGCCACCATTGAAAACACGATCGTTTTGCCACAACCTGTCGGTAAAACAAGGAGCGTCTTGCGACGCCCCTCATTCCACTCGTTCTCAATTGCTAATCGTGCTTCTTCCTGGTATGGCCGTAAACTTACGGCATTCATTACAAGCTCCAAGTGCTACCAGTAGTGGGATTAGTGAACTGTTGGGGCTGTGCTGGTATTGGCATAGCGGTTTGCATAGGCTGCGCAGGCTGTTCGGCAACGGGCGCTGGCTGCTGTACTGGCTGGTAACGTGCTGACCATTCTTTGTAGGCTTTTTCGGCATCCTTTGGACGGCAGTATTCGTCTACATCGTTGGTCTGCTGTTTGTTGCCGTTCTTATCGGTATACTCACGCACTTTGATCTTAAGCCAACCGCTCTTGTCCTCAAGCTCATTCCAGTGCATATGCATGTTGCCCTCATCGTCCCTGGTAAAACCAAGGCACTCAAAGAAGCGAGCGACGCGCCATTGCATCTTAGTGTTGAGCATGATGCGATCAGTAATGGTTACTTCGTGATCTCCTGCCGTTACTTTAAGTGTCAGCTTGGCACGCGGGCATGATGCCATCTTTGCAGAGCCGTCAAAACGCTCGCGTTCTAGGCTATCTACGCGGAAGGGATAATAGCCAGCATCAAGTAATTCAAATGAGGGGCCATCATCAATTACGATACCTTCCCAGTCGAGTGCCTGGCCCAAATCTACTTCTGCCATTGTTGGATCCTTTCTAGTTAAATGGGACTTCAATACGGTTTGCCTTGACTACTTCCAAGATTTGCTGCCAGGACGGCACGATGAACCCATTGATGTAGTCTGGTGGGAAGTTCTCAGGTGGCGTATCGATGGTGAAATGACCATGATCTGCCGCCACCTTACGAATCTCATCGATCGTTACGCCGTCAGCCTGCATAAGCTTCAATGCAGGTGTCCAGAAGTCTGGCAAATCGCACTCAGATGTTGCGGCAGGTGTCGCTTCTGCCGCTGGCTGCGTTTGTTCTGGTACAGGCGTTGGAGTCTGATCTGCCTGGGATTGTGGTTCTGGTTTTGTTGCTTCCTGGACATGTGCAAAATTTGCACATGTTGCTTGCGCGATATAAGGCGAGATTTCCTGGTAGTCGAAGGGCAGTTCTGTAGCTAAGCCCCAACGATTCTTAGCATCCCAGCATGCGTTGTGCTGGGTGTACATCATGCGCTTGTTACCACGTGCCTTAGCCTTGCCGCTGTCCGTCTTTTCGACCACGGTCTTGTAATTAGCGAAGAGCACTACGTCTGCCCATTCTTTGACCATGTTGGCCACGGATTTCTTAGGCGTGTCGATGAGCTTTAACTGATAGCGGTCGTAGGCTGCAGCTTCGTCAGGTTGCTCAAACTTGCGAATCATCGAATGAGCCACAAGAACCACATTGATCTGCTGCTCCACGATGTCGGAGAGCATGTTTAAGAGTTTGCCGAATGCCTCATACACATAGGTGTAGCCTGCGCCATAAGCAAAATCTTCAATGCCACTTTTCTGACGTTTACTGCATACCTCGTTGATACAGAGACGCTCTGCCCAATCGATCGTGTCAATTACAAGCGTTGAACAAAGACCAGGAGTATCACGTACATACTGGACTTCTTGTAAGAGCATCTGCCAGCTATCAGGAGCAGGGAGACGCCTTACGTTCATGGTGTTGGTGGATCCTTCCGTATCAATGAACAGAGGATTTGGGAACTGCGATGCGAACGTTGACTTGCCAATGCCTTCAACGGCATAGATCACGCACTTCGTTGCAGCTAGTATAGGGCCCTGCGAAATATCAAATTGCATTACTAGCACCTCCTAGTGATTTTGCTTAGCGACTGTCAGGCGGACTTGCGCTGATGCAACAGAAGTTTTGATGCATGCTTTGTAGACATCTGGGTACTTCTCGCGGATAACACTTGCATTTAAGCCAGTCCGAGTGGTTGGCCTTGTCACCGTCACCGTGTGGCCTTCAGGGGTAATGTGTTTGCCGCCCTCACCAAGTTCCTCTTTGATGGCGTCTTCAAGCTCTTTTTTCTTGTCGGTGAGGGTATTAATGCATGCTTTGGTGTTGATGAGATTGAGCACCAATTCGTTAACTTTTGTTTCGTTCATTTACAGGCTCCATTTCTGCTCAGATTTAACAGGGGCGGTGGTATTAGCAGTAAGTGCGGCAAAACGATCTACTGGAGCAACGGATGGAACAGGATCGCCAGTTGCCATGGCAAGTCCTGGGGCATTAGCAAAGGCAGCGGTAGTATCGACGGTTGAGGCAGGAGGCATACCGTAGCCATCTTCGATGATGATCTGGCAAGAATCATCGCTACCGACGCGCGTGCCGATAATCTGCAGACCTTCTGTCTGCGCCCAGGCTCCGAATTCGGCAAGCGTTTGTGGATCGAACTGCTCAAGTTTGTCTACCAGCACAAAGCCACACGTCGGCTTCAGGGCACGCACAATAGCAGTAGCTACGCGCAGCTGCTCGGATCCACTCATGCAGTCCCAGGCTTGCCCGTTATAGGTAAGCTTGCCTTGCTCGACATTAAGGCCAGGCAAAGGTAGGTCAGCACCGTTTAGAAGGCTTAA
>OLQE01000557.1_pt1 | contig 27917 bp, 23 predicted proteins | sample 1643161 | NCBI WGS metagenome assembly OLQE01 (sample SAMEA3136650, study PRJEB25190) | human gut metagenome | reverse complement strand
CGACTGTCTGCGAGGCAGATAAGATGGCGCATAAGCTACAAATGTCTGGGGAGCGCTGTTATGAGAGAATTGTCGAACACTTTGGGGCGGAGATTCTTGATGACGAAAAAGAAATCGACCGAAAAAAGCTTGGAGCGATTGTATTTGCAGATGCAGAAGAATTACAGTTTTTAAATCAGATGATCCATCCAGAAGTTAAGCGGGATTTTTTGGAACGGATCCAATCAGAACGTATGAAGGGCACAACACTTTTGGTTTTTGAGGCGGCACTTCTATTGGAGGAGCATTATGAGGAAATCTGTGATGAGGTCTGGTATATTTATACAGAAAAAAGTATCCGCGTACAGCGCCTGAAAGAGGCGAGAGGGTATACAGAGGAGCGGTGCGAAGAGATTATGCAAAATCAGAATCCAGATGAGCTTTTCTTCCGGAAGTGCGACAGAGTAATTGATAATAGTGGATCTTTGGAAGAAACAAAGAGACAGATAAAGGAGATATTAGAAAAAATGGAGATACAGTCACGATGAGATTATGCAGTATAGCAAGCGGGAGCAGTGGAAATTGTATTTATGTGGGAAGTGATCACACGCATCTTCTGATCGATACGGGAATCAGTAAGAAACGAATTGAAGAAGGATTGAAAAATCTGGAGATCAAAGGAGAGGAACTGGATGGAATCTTACTTACGCATGAACATTCTGACCACATTCAGGGACTTGGTGTGTTCAGCAGAAAATATGAGATTCCTGTCTATGCTACACCAGGAACCATTCGAGGAGTCAGGGAATACAAAAAACTTGGAGAGATTCCTGACGGACTGTTTCATGAGATTGATGTAGATCAGAAATTTACGCTTGGAGATTTGAGTGTGGAAGCATTTGCGATCTCTCATGATGCGAATGAGCCGTCCGGGTACCGGATCGAGCAAGGTGGGCAATCGGTTGCAGTGGCGACGGATCTTGGGATTTATGATGAATATACCGTGTCAAAGCTACAAAATTTGGATGCGGTTCTTTTAGAGGCAAATCATGATATTCATATGCTGGAAGTGGGGAGTTATCCGTACTATCTGAAGCAGAGAGTTCTGGGAAATCGAGGACACTTGTCAAATGAATTGTCAGGTCGTCTTCTCTGTGATATTTTGCATGAGAATTTGAAACATGTCCTGCTTGGACATTTGAGCAAAGAAAATAATTATTCGGAACTGGCATATGAGACGGTGAAAATGGAAGTGCTGTTAAGTGATGTTCCGTACAAACCGGGAGATTTCCGGATGGAAGTCGCAAGGAGAGATATGCCATCAGATATTATCACTGTTTAATGGCAAGAAGGAGAGATATATGAAAAAGATAGCAATTGTAACAGACAGTAACAGCGGGATTACGCAGGCACAGGCAAAATGTCTGGGGATAGAAGTAATACCGATGCCGTTTTTTATAGATGGGAAATTATATCTGGAAGACATTACGCTGACGCAGGAAGAATTTTATCAGCATTTGACACAAGATTCTGATATTTCGACTTCTCAGCCGGCGCCGGGAGAAATAATGGAATTATGGGATCGCCTTTTGGAAGAGTACGAGGAGATTGTGCACATTCCGATGTCCAGTGGATTGAGCAGTTCGTGTGAGACTGCGATGGCGCTTGCAGCAGATTATGATGGCCGGGTGCGCGTAGTAAATAACCAGAGAATTTCTGTGACGCAGAGACAGTCTGTTTTGGATGCAATGGAACTTGCAGCAGAAGGGAAGAGTGCAGTGGAAATCCAGGAGCGTTTGGAGGAAGAAAAACTGGATGCGAGTATTTAGATACCTTGAAATACTTGAAAAAGGGAGGGCGGATCACTGCGGCGGCAGCGGCAATCGGAACGGTGCTGAATTTAAAACCCGTTCTCCAGATTCAAGGCGAGAAACTCGATGCGTTTGCAAAAGTGCGTGGATGGAAGCAGGCAAAAAAAGCGATGTTAGATGCGCTGGAGAAAGACATTGAGGAACATTTTGGAAAGGAAAAGGTATATCTCCAAGCTGCGTACACCTGTTCAGAGGAAGATGCTGCCAAATGGAAAGAAGAGATCGAGAGCAGATTTCCGGGATATGAGGTACATATGGACAAATTATCTCTGAGTGTGGCGTGCCACATCGGGCCGGGAGCAATGGCAGTCGCATGTACAAAAGTGATGGGAAAATAATACGAATAGAGGAAGAATGATAGTAAAAAACTTCGCCCTGCAAGGCAACTGAGAATCTAAAAAAGATTTGAGAGCCTGGCTGGGCGAAGTTTTTTGCCTTTTAAAGGCGTATAATGGATTGTCTGTATTCGTTGTGAAAAGGCCTCTGGAATTTGTCTGTGACGACGGATTCATACAGATTAGCGCTGTGAACGTCTTCTTGAATCATATCTTCGGCAGCTTTGGATGTGAGCGCGGCAGAGGCAAGCTTTGTGATCAGAGGGATACGGCTTTCCTTTTTCAGGAGTGAAAAGAGCGGGGCGGCTGATTTTTGGAATCCCAGTATACGCGCATAAAGAGGGGGAACACTCTTATCAGGGTCCGGAATTTCCAGACAGACATGGAGAAGAGCACGGCTGATGCGCGTGTAGGTAAGCTCCTTTGTTTTTAACAGCTCGCAGAATTGTTCCCAGTTTTGGAACTGATCTCTGCATCGGATGATCCGGTTTGCAAGCGGTGAAGAGATATCCTGCCAATGCACGAGGGAGTCTGCAGTTTCCTGTAGCAGTCGGTATTTCAGCAAGAGAGAAAAATCGTTGGAACACACTGGGAAGCGAATGTTATATGCCTCTTTGCAAAGTAGATGGACGGTCTTGGGAACATGCCCGACAAGGGTAGAAAGGGCATCTTCTCCTTGGGAGAGAAAAAGTTTGCGGATTGCAGAGGCAGAACTAAAAGTTTCATGAGGAACAGCGTCATGATAGTGTGCCCCTTGCCGCTGGATCGTGAGTGGACGGATGGGGCTCTTTCGTCGTTTCAATGCTTTTAGGTATTCGATTCCTAAAATATTGTTTGGTTCATTTAAAATATTGCAGAGCGCTTGGTCGTTGAGTGTCTGCAAGGCGGCTTTTTTTCGGGCTGCAGGATAAGAAAGGCCAGATTTTAGCGATGCCTGGAGTGCTTCTTTGAAACTGGCGGGCTCTTCCAAAAGAAATTGAGCGAGCGAAAGAAGCTTTTCAATCTCACCGCATTCACTTCCAAAACAAAGGAAATCAACACAGCCAAGCGCGTCTAGAAGAGATACAGCCCCAAAGGCGAAAAATTCTGCACTGCCTGTGGCATAGCGGACGGGAAGTTCTAAAACAAGAGAAGCACCACATTGAAGAGCCATCTGCGTGCGGACATCTTTTGGAAGAATTGCGGGACCGCCGCGCTGTACAAAGTCTCCACTCATGATGACGATCAGGTAATCGGCATCCGTCAGTTCTTTTGCTTTTTGAATGTGATAGAGATGTCCGTTGTGGAACGGATTGTATTCGGTGATAAGACCTGCGATTTTCATTGTTGGTTCTCCCTTTCTATAATCGTATTTCAGAATTATACTATAATATTTTTTGTTTGACAATCGAGGGAGAAGTCGATACACTTAAATTAGTGCGATTTGTTTAAAGCAGGGTAAAAAAGAGAAGAGGGAGGGTGCATATGCCAGAAGAAAGAATTGAAGAACTACTTGAACAGCGTGATTTTAAACAGTTGAAGCTGGAGTTGGAAGATATGTATCCTGTGGATCTCGCAGAGATCATGGAAGAGTTGACAGACAAACAGGTTGTATTGATTTTCAGGCTTCTCCCAAAAGAGGAGGCAGCAGAGACTTTTTCGTATATGAATGCGGAGATGCGTCAAGTGTTGATCGATGCACTGACGGATTCGGAATTACAGGAAGTCATGGAAGAGATGTATATTGATGACACGGTCGATGTACTGGAGGAAATGCCTGCAAATGTGGTGGATCGTCTTTTGCTTGTGACAGATGAGGAGACGAGAAAGCAGATCAATATGTTGCTCCAGTATCCGGATGACAGCGCTGGAAGTATCATGAATGTAGAGTACATCGCGCTGAGAAAAGAGATGACGGTGGCAGAAGCAATTTTGAAAATCAGGCAGGTCGGAATCAATAAAGAGACGATCTATACTTGTTATGTGACAGAAAAGAGAAAACTGATTGGAAGTGTGGATGTCAAAGATCTTCTGACAACAGGTGAAAATAAGGTGATTGAAGAAATCATGGAGACCAACCCGTTGTTTGTCAGAACATTAGACGACAAAGAAGATGTGGCAAATACAATACACAAATATGGACTGATCGCGATACCCGTGTTGGATCAGGAGATGTGCATGGTAGGAATTGTCACGGTCGATGATGCGATGATCGTTCTGCAGGATGAGGCGACAGAAGATATGAGTGTAATGGCAGGTGTGGTTCCGAATGAGGAGTCTTATTTTGGTACGTCTGTCTGGAAACATGCCAGAAACCGTTTTCCATGGCTGCTGTTTCTTATGCTCTCGGCAACGATCACAGGTTTGATTTTAGGACATTTTGAGGCAGCGCTTGCAGTGATGCCGATTTTAAATACGTTTATTCCAATGTTGACAGGAACAGGAGGAAACTGTGGATCACAGAGCTCTACATTGATCATCCGAGGTCTGACAGTAGGAGAGATTGAGTTTAAGGATATCTTCCGAGTGTTGTTCAAGGAGATACGGGTAGCACTTCTTGTAGGACTCTGTCTGTCGATGGTGAATGGAGTTCGTGTGATCATTATGTATGGCGATCCGCTTCTTGCATTTGCGATCGGATTGACAATGATTGCAACGATCCTTCTTTCTAAGACAGTAGGGTGTGTTCTTCCGCTGGTCGCAAAAAAGTGTGGACTAGATCCGGCGATTATGGCAGCGCCGCTGATTACAACTTTAGTGGATACAGGTACAATTCTTGTGTACTTTGCGATTGTGACAAGGATTTTTCATATTTAATTTGGGAAAAATTTCGGAAGATTAGTGTAAATTAGCAAAAAATGAGAATTATTGACATATAATTAACAAAGCTTGTATACAAAAAGCATTTGCGCTATAATAAGATATATGAGAAAAATGAAAGGGGTCATAAATCATGGGATTTATTGATGTAATTAAAGCAAAAGCAAAAGCAGACAAAAAAGTAATCGTACTTCCGGAGACAGAAGACAAAAGAACTTATGAAGCAGCAGAAGCTGTTTTAAAAGAAGGCACAGCAAATCTGATTCTTGTCGGAAGCAAGGAAGAGATCGAGAAGAATGGAGCTGGATTTGATCTTACGGGAGCAGTGATCGTAGACCCTGCAACAGATGAGAGAACAGCAGGATATATTGCAAAACTCGTAGAACTGAGACAGAAAAAAGGAATGACAGAGGAGCAGGCAAAAGAGATTCTTCTGACAAATTATTTATATTATGGAGTAATGATGGTAAAAATGGGAGATGCTGACGGTATGGTATCCGGAGCATGCCACTCCACAGCAGATACATTAAGACCATGCTTACAGATCTTAAAGACAAAACCAGGCACAAAATTAGTATCTGCATTCTTTGTTATGGTTGTTCCGGACTGTGAGATGGGAGAACACGGAACATTTATCTTCGGAGATTCTGGTCTTGAGCAGAACCCAGATCCAGAAAAACTTGCAGCAATCGCAATTTCTTCAGCAGAATCTTTCCGTACATTAGTTGGAGCAGAACCGAAAGTTGCTATGCTTTCTCACTCTACAAAGGGAAGTGCAAAACATGCAGATGTTGATAAAGTTGTAGAAGCAACAAAGATTGCAAAAGAGGCAGCTCCAGAATTAATGCTGGATGGAGAACTTCAGTTAGATGCAGCAATCGTTCCGGAAATTGGTGAATCAAAAGCTCCGGGAAGCAAAGTGGCAGGACATGCTAACGTACTGATTTTCCCGGATTTAGATGCAGGAAATATCGGATACAAACTTGTGCAAAGACTTGCAAAAGCAGAAGCATATGGACCGCTCACACAGGGAATTGCAAAGCCGGTTAATGATCTGTCACGCGGATGCAGCGCAGCAGACATTGAGGGTGTAATTGCAATCACAGCAGTACAGGCTCAGGCAGCAGAATAAAAGTGCATTAGACAGGAGAAATGTAAAAGTGGTAGCATTTCTTCTGTTAAAATAAAATATCATAACCAAACGGAGGAAAGAAACATGAATATTTTAGTAATCAACTGTGGAAGTTCTTCTTTGAAATTCCAGCTGATCAACTCAGAATCAGAAGGAGTTCTTGCAAAAGGGCTCTGTGAAAGAATCGGAATCGACGGAAAGCTGACCTATCAGCCAGAAGGTGGAGAAAAGACAACATCTGATAAGGCAATGCCGACACATACAGAGGCTATTCAGTTTGTAATCGATGCCTTGACAGATGAGAAGACAGGTGTTGTAAAGAGCCTTGATGAGATCAATGCGGTTGGACATCGTGTTGTACATGGCGGAGAGAAATTTGCAAGTTCTGTAGTGATCGATGACGAAGTGTTAAAAGCAATTGAAGAATGTAACGACCTTGCACCATTACATAATCCTGCAAACCTGATCGGAATCAATGCATGCCGTGAATTAATGCCGGGAGTTCCTATGGTAGCTGTATTTGACACAGCATTTCATCAGACAATGCCAAGCAAAGCATATATGTATGGACTTCCATATGAGTATTATGAGAAATACAAAGTAAGACGCTACGGATTCCATGGTACAAGCCACAGCTTTGTATCAAAGAGAGTTGCAGAACTCGTTGGAAAAGCTTACGATGAGACAAAGACAATCGTATGTCATTTAGGAAATGGAGCAAGTATCTGTGCAGTGGAAAATGGAAAATCCGTGGATACTTCTATGGGACTTACACCGTTGGAAGGACTTGTAATGGGAACACGTTCTGGAGACATTGATCCTGCAATCATGGAATTCCTTGCAAAGAAAGAAAATCTTGACATTGCCGGACTTATGAACGTACTGAATAAAAAATCAGGAGTATATGGACTTTCTAATAACTTATCAAGCGACTTCAGAGATTTAAGTGAAGCGGCAGCAGACGGAAATGAAATTGCAGAGCTTGCGCTGGATGTATTTGCGTACAGAGTAGCAAAATATGTTGGAAGCTATACAGCTGCAATGAACGGAGTAGATAATATCGTATTTACAGCTGGAATCGGAGAAAACTCAGCAATCGTTCGCACAATGGTATGCAAATATTTAGGATATCTTGGAATTGAGATTGATGAAGAGCTGAACGGAAAACGCGGACAGGAAATCATTATCTCTACACCAGAATCGAAAGTAAAAGTGCTTGTAGTTCCTACAAATGAAGAACTTGCGATTGCTCGTGAGACAGTTGCCTTAGTTTAATTTCTGATTATTTTGTGGAAGGAAGATAAGAAAAAAGTCTGTGCCAGACTTTTTTCTTATTTTTGTCATATAAAAGCATTGACAAACGCGTTGAACGTGATATAATAATTGAGGTGTGAATAGGAGAATTGTTTTATGATAATCAGCCTATTGAAAGTCGTGACAGCAGAAGATAAGACGATGCGTCTGAATGCAGAGATGGAACTGGAAGAGTTTCGCACAAAGGCTGGGAGATTTCCAATTATAGAGAAAGAGCCAGTAGAGTTTGTGATCCGGCATGTGAAGAACCGTCAGGTACTTATTTCCGGGAAAACAAAGGTTGTGATTTCGATTCCGTGTGATCGCTGTCTGAAAGAAGTGCCGTATGAATTTTTGATTGAGTTTGAGAAAGATGTGAATCTGAACGAATTGAATCAATCAGAAGCGCACGATGAAACAGCAGAAGAAAAGAATTATATTGACGGATATAATCTTGACGTAGACAAATTACTCTATAATGAGATTTTGATAGGATGGCCGATGAAAATTCTATGTTGTGAAGACTGTAAAGGAATTTGCAACGTATGTGGTCAAAACCTAAATGAGGGAACTTGTGACTGTGAAGACACAAGTCTTGACCCTAGAATGTCAGTTATCCGCGATGTGTTTAAGAATTTTAAGGAGGTGTAACCTATGTCAATTTGTCCAAAGAATAAATCTTCAAAAGCAAGAAGAGACAAAAGAAGAGCAAACTGGAAAATGAGCGCTCCGAATCTGGTAAAATGCAGCAAGTGTGGAGAATTAATGATGCCTCACAGAGTTTGCAAAGCTTGTGGATCTTATAACAAAAAAGAAATTATCGCTCAATAATAAGAGGATAAGGTTGAAAAGGAGGTTGGGAATCAGCCTCCTTTTTTCCATTCTTTTTTTGCTTTAGAAAGAGGAGGAAGCATATGCAGGTTGATTTATGGAAAGTCCTTGAAGCCTTTCTGGAAAATTTTAATGTAAATCTGACATTGATTTCTTCAAAAGAAGATGACATCACGAAGTTTGATTTAGGGATCAGAAAGATTTTTGGGAATCAGAATACTTATGAGAAGATTGCAGCGTATGTCTGTGACACTTGTGAGAGCAGGAAGCTGTATGTCTTGCAGGATGTTTTTGAAACGGAATACTGTATGTTCTGTCTGCCGGAAGAAGAGAGAAGTGTGGGAAACTACTGTTTGATCGGACCATATCAAAATGAAAAGGTAGAAGAGAACTGGCTGAATGAACTGGTGCAGACACATAAAATCCCTACAATTTATATGGGGGAACTTCAGGAATACTATCAGGCAATGCCGATTCTGCCAAACTATCAAGAGTTTAAAGAATGTCTTGTATCCATCATACGTATGTTATACAAAAATGAAGGGAAACTGGAAATCTGTTATCTGGATCACTTTACATGGACAGAAGAGCTTACTGCGCCGGAAAATCAGGAAGAGTCAAACCTGTCGGCGAACTTGATTGAAGAACGCTACAAAATTGAAAATGATCTTATGAAAGCAATTTCCCAGGGAAATATTGATGCGGCTCTGAATGCAACGGCCAGAATGGCCAGTTTTCGCATTGCAGATCGCTTTAAAGAAGCAAGCAGGAATTACAGGAATTTTTTGATCACTGCAAATACGCTTTATCGAAAAGCGGCTGAGATGGGAGGAGTACATCCTTATTTGATCGACAAGGTATCCTGTGCGTTGGCAAAAAAGATTGAGACAGTTTGCACTCGTGCAGAGTACAGCCATTTTAATCGGGAAATGATTCGAAGATATTGTATGTTAGTGCAAAATTATTCGTTTCAGAAATATACACCGCTTGTGCGAAAGGCGATGAATTATATTGAACTGAATATCAGTCAAGGGGTTTCTTTGAAAAATCTGTCGGAAGAGCTTAATGTGAATGCAAGTTATCTTTCCACGGTGTTTAAAAAGGAGATGGGTCAGACGGTGACGGAATATATCAATCAGCGCAGAGTAGAAATAGCTATTCTTTATTTAAACACAAGTTCTATGCAGATCCAGGACATTGCTTTTCGGGTGGGAATCTGCGATGTGAATTACTTTAGCAAAGTTTTTAAAAAGATCACCGGGATGACTCCGACAAAATATCGCGAAAAAGTGCTCTCGGCAACAAAAATGTAAAAAAAGAAAATACAAAAGCTACAAAAAAGCAGCAGAAACAAAGGGGTTTCTGTTGTTTTTTTACATTACAAGTCAAAAAAATAACAATTTTCCTTATTTCAAACAAAATTTTACTTATTTCTTTTGAGAATCCATGTTAGAATGTCAACATAAGGAGGGACGAGTAAATAATAGAAAGGGAATTCTAAAATACCATTTGCCTTGAGTATTTTCATTGATTTGAGAAATGAAAGAAAGAGGAAAATAAGAATGAAAAAACCTTTAGAAGAAAACGGTATTCACCGTGCGAAATTATGGGAGATAGGATTCTATGCACTGAATAATACTTCCACAAATATTTACATGATGTTGATGAGCTATATCAGCTATTATCTGATTGGTATCGTAGGTGTTGGTGCGGTACTGGCAGGTTCTTTTGTAACGATTATGAGAATCTGGGATGGTGTGACTGACCCATTTGTCGGATATTTCGTAGATAAGACAAATTCAAAATTTGGTAAGAATAGACCATTTATTGTAATTGGACAGATTATTTTGTTTGCATCATCTTTCGTGCTATTTAATGTAACACCGAGTATCCCGAAGGCAGGAAGATTTCCATTCTTCATCGCAATCTATATGATTTACATTATCGGGTATACTTGCCAGTGTGTTGTTACAAAATCAGCACAGTCTTGTTTGACAAATGATCCGAAGCAGAGACCAATCTTTGCAATGTTCGATTCTGTATATAATATTTTGGCAATGAGCATGATCATTCCTGTTTATATTTCTGGAACATTGATTCCAAAATTTAATGTGACAGACAAAGCTGGCAACGTGACACTTTCTGCATTTTATAATCCAGAGATGTTCCACCATCTTCAGTTGGTATTTGGTGGAATTGCAGCAGTTTTCGCAGTTCTTGCAATTATTGGTTTGTGGAGAAAAGACCGTCAGGAGTACTTTGGAACAGGTGAAACTGTAAAAGTTGGATTCAAAGATTACATCGATGTGCTTGCACATAACCGTGCAATCCAGATGCTTGTTGCTTCTGCATCTTCAGATAAGCTGAGCAACTCTATGGCAACAAATGCTACGATCATGATTACATTGTTCGGTGTTATTTGCGGAAATTATGCATTATACGGATCTGTTTCAGCTATTACATCGATCCCAATCTGTATTTTATCTATCCTTGGTATGGGTGTGATCGCAAGAAACTTAGGACAGAAGAAAGCTCTCGTGATCGGAACAGCAGGATCTATTATATTTGCTTTGGGATTATTCCTGTTAATGTATCTGGGAGATCCTACTTCTATGAAACTTCCGGTTGTATCTGGAATTATGGGTGTATTCAAAGGAAGCACATGGTCACTGGAAAACTGGAGTTTGTATGGAATTATATTTATGCTCCTTTATATATTAATGCGTGGATTCATGAATGTGGCAGGATCTATTGTTATTCCGATGACAGCGGACTGTGCGGATTATGAAGTATACCGTTCTGGAAAATATGTGCCAGGACTTATGGGAACATTATTCAGCTGTGTGGATAAGATCATTTCTTCACTGGCAGCTACATTTGTAGCAGTTATGTTTGCGGCAATTGGATTTAAGAAAGAGCTTCCGGTAGAATCAACACCATACAGTGATGGAATTTTCTGGGTGACAATGGCATGCTTTATCGGGGCACCATTGATCGGATGGATCATCAACTTGATCGCAATGAAATTCTATCCACTTACAAAAGAAAAGATGGAAGAGATTCAGGAAGAGATTGCAGCGATCAAAGCAAAAGCAATGGAACAGAAATAGTATTTGCAGAAGATTTATAAAAGGGGGAGGATTCCTGGCTGACAGTCTTTCCCATGGGAGGTAACAGACATGAAAAAAAAGGAAAGACTGGACAGTCCGGAAGACATTAAAAAGTTTTTAGAGTTAGAAAATGAACTACAGAAAACAAAAGAGGCATATGGTATTGAAGAAAAAGAGACTTTGCTGCAAAAATTCGCAGGGTGGTATCAAAACCTGATCAACAGCAGAGAAAAGAGGCTGGTAAGCCGTAAAACATACATATGGCTGGCAGTGCTCACAGGATGGATGGGGGGACACCGCTTCTATACACATCAGTATAAGACAGCGCTTATCTACCTGTTGACATGCTGGGCGGGATTTCCGTTCGCTATGACGGTGGTAGATTTAATGATCGTCATCCCTATGAAGCCAGACGAGAACGGAAAAGTATTGATTTAAAATTTTAGAAAGAGGTGGAAGAAATGGAACATATTTTAATTTCTGGATTTGCAGACGAGATTAGTCCGGATTTTGATGAACAGCTTCGTGTTGTGACTTCTCTTGGAATGGAGTACATTTCTCTTAGAACAGCAGACGGGAAAGGCATCGCAGATTATACAGCAGAAGAGGTTGAGGAAAAGCTTCTGCCAAGATTGCGGGAAGCAAATGTAAAAGTTTCTTCTCTGGGATCTCCGATTGGTAAGATTAACGTAGATGATGAAGAAGCATTTGAAAAACAGCTTGTGCAGATGGAAGAACTCTGCAAAATCTGTAAAGTGCTTGATTGTAAATATATTCGCGTGTTTAGCTTCTTTATTCCGGAAGGAAAGAATGCCGATGATTACAAAGAGATTGTTATTGAAAAATTAAAGAAGTTTGATGCGATCGCAGCAAAATATAATGTTGTTATGATCCATGAAAATGAAAAAGATATTTATGGTGATATCAAAGAACGATGCAAAATCATTTTAGATGCACTTGGAAGCCCGCATTTCAAATCAGTATTTGATTTTGCGAATTTCGTACAGTGCGGGGAAGATACAATGGAATGCTGGGAATTGCTCCGTGACCATGTCGCATACATCCATATTAAAGATGCTGTGACAACAGATAAGGAGAATGTTCTTTGCGGAACAGGTGAAGGAAAGATTGCAGAAATCTTAAAAAGAGCGATCAAAGAGGAAGGTTATCAAGGCTTCCTGACATTGGAGCCGCACCTGGTACTGTTTGATGCACTTCAGTCTCTTGAGACAGAGAATGCAGAAAATATTATTAAAGAAAATAAAGCAAAAGATGGTGCAGAAGGTTATTCCATGCAGTATCATGCTTTAATAGATATTTTAGATTCCATAGAGAAATCAAACTAAGGAGGAATATAAACATGGAAAAAGTAAGATTTGGTTTAATTGGTATTGGTGCGCAAGGTGGCGCGTATGCAGGATTTTTATCAGGAAAGGGTGGATTCCCAGGAATGCCAGCACCAGAATGCCCACCGCACTGTGCATTAGGAGCACTTTGTGATATCGATCCTGAGAAGGAAGCAATGTGCAAAGAAAAATATCCGGAAGTTCCTTTCTTCAAAGATTGGAAAGAGATGGTTGCTTCTGGAACAGTCGATGCAGTAATCACAACTGTTCCACATTACTTACATACAGAAATCGCAATTTACTGTCTGGAACATGGAATGAACGTACTTGTAGAGAAACCAGCAGGGGTATATGCAAAATCTGTTCGTGAGATGAATGAGTGTGCAGCAGCTCACCCAGAGGTAGCTTTTGGAATCATGTTTAATCAGCGTACAAATAAATTATATCAGAAAGTAAAAGAAATCGTTGCTTCCGGAGAACTTGGAGAAATTCGTCGTTCTAACTGGATCATCAACTCATGGTGGCGTCCGGACAGCTACTACCGTCAGAGCGACTGGAGAGCTACATGGGGCGGAGAAGGTGGAGGTGTCCTTGTAAATCAGGCTCCTCATCAGTTAGACTTATGGCAGTGGATGTGTGGAGTTCCAAGCAAAGTATATGCAAAGATCATCTGCGGAGCTCACAGAGATATTATCGTTGACAACGATGTAACAATCGTTACAGAATATCCAAACGGAGCAACAGGAAGCTTTATCACATGTACACATGATCCAATCGGAACAGACCGTTTTGAGATCGACTTAGACGGTGGAAAGATTGTTGTGGAAGACAGCAAGAAAGCAACTGTATACCGTCTGAAAAAATCAGAAAAAGAATTAAATGATACAATGTCTATGATGGAACTTGTAAAACTGACTCAGGGAAATTCTTCAGGAGCAGACGGACTGTACGACATCGAAACATTTGAGAACACAGATGGATGGGGAGTACAGCACACAACTGTTATGGAAGATTTTGCAAAACACATCATCGAAGGAACACCGTTATTAGCTCCTGGAGCAGACGGAATCAATGGAGTAAACCTTGCAAATGCAACACTTCTGTCAAGCTGGTTAGGAAAAGAAGTAGAACTTCCTGTAGACGAAGATGTATATCTTGCTGAATTAAATAAGAAAATTGCAGAGGAAGGAAAATTCCCAACACGTTAATTTCACAATTGAAAATGGGAGGAGTTAGGATGAAGAGAGCAGCGATCATTGGATTAGGGGATATTTCCCAAATTCATATTGCGGGTATTCTTGCGAATCCAGAAATAACACTCTGCGGACTGTGCGACATCAATCCGGAGGCCAATCAAGGGCTTCCGGAAGGTGTCCCTTTCTTTACAGATTACAAAGAAATGGTAAAACAGACACAGCCGGACTGTGTCCATATCTGTCTGCCGCACTACCTGCACTATCCGGTTGCAAAAGAAGTAGCTGAGATGGGATGCAATGTATTTTGTGAAAAGCCGGTAGCGCTTACGACAAAAGAAGCGGAAGAATATGTAAAATTAGAAGCAGAGCATCCAGAGCTTCATATTGGAATTTGTCTCCAGAATCGCTTGAATGAGAGTGTGGAGATGTTAAAAGAGCTGATTGACAGTGGAAAATACGGAAAAGTTACAGGAACAAGAGGAATTGTCCCATGGTATCGCGCAAAGGAGTATTACGATATCAAACCGTGGCGCGGGAAATGGGACACTGCCGGCGGCGGATGTATGATTAATCAGTCTGTGCATACACTGGATCTTTTATATTTTCTTGGTGGAACTATCAAAGGGGTACATGCTTCGGTAAGTCAGCTTTTAGATTATGGAATTGAAGTTGAAGATACTGTGACTGCGAGACTGGAATATGAAAATGGTGCAAGAGGTCTGTTTTTTGCAACAAACGCTAACCATAAAAATGAATCTGTACAGATTGCAGTTCAGCTCGAACAAGGAGAATTTCTGATTCGGGATAATGTACTTTATGAAGTGCAAGAGGATGGTACCCAGAAAAAACTGATCGAGGATGAGAAGATGCCTGGAAGCAAGTTTTATTATGGTGCGAGCCATAGTAAACTGATTGCCAGATTCTACAAATGCCTTGAGGATGGAACAGATAATTATATCAAAGTGAAGGATGCAAAGATGAGCATTCAGTTGATTGATGCGATCCAGGAGTCTGGAAGAACAAACAGTTATGTGCCTGTGCGATAAAATGTCTCATGCAAAAGATCATTTTTACCAGGCTGTGTCATGACGAAAGAAGATAACGGATTGTTTTTATAAGTAGGAGGAACATTGATGAAAAAAGGATTAATTGGTATTCAGATGAGTACAATCAAAGATAAAATTGCAGAATTAGGTGCATATGGAACATTAAAAGCATGTGCAGAACTGGGATATCACTGTGTGGAAGTATCTCAGGTTCCGATGACAGAAGAAAACGTAGCAGGAATGAAAAAAGCATGCGAAGAATTCGGAATTAAGATTGCAGCGCTCAGCGCAGCATTAGAGCCGATGATGCCAGGAATGCCAGGAGAATACCTTACAACAGATTTTGACAAAATCGTAGCTGATTGTAAGACATTAAACTGCGATATGCTTCGTATCGGTATGCTTCCGATGACATGTATGGGAAGCCGCGAAAAAGCGCTTGATTTTGTAAAACGTGCAGATGAGGTTGCTGGAAGATTAAAAGAACATGGAATTGATTTATACTACCACAATCATCATGTAGAGTTTGTAAAATATGATGGAGAATACTTATTAGACATTATCAAGAACAATACAAAACATATGGGATTTGAGTTAGATATCCACTGGATTCACAGAGGAGGAGAAAATCCGGTAGAATTTATTAAGAAATATGACGGACGGATCCGTCTGCTTCACTTAAAAGATTACAGAATCGGTGAAGTAAAACTTCCAGAAGGAAAATTTGATCCTGAAACATTTATGGCTGCATTTACAAGCAATGTAGAATTTGCAGAAGTTGGAGAAGGTTCTCTTCCGGTAAAAGAATGTATCGAAGCAGGTCTTGCAGGAGGAAGCGAGTACTTCTTGATCGAGCAGGATGCAACTTATGGAAGAGATCCATTTGAAAGCTTAAAGATCAGCAAAGCAAACCTGGAAAAACTTGGATATGCTGACTGGTTTAATTTAGATTAATCTAGGAATAGAAAAAGAAAATAAAACAGACAGGGAACGAAACGATCCTGTGACAAAAAATCGCTTTATGGGTAAACATAAAGCGATTTTTGTGATAGAGGGAAGTACAAAAAATTATATTGATTTTTGCAGAGATGTCTAGTAATATTATTAATAGTAATGCTGGGAGGAATGAATATGGCTGATTTAACAAAAGTAGTTCTGGATGCAATGGGCGGCGATCATGCACCTGGTGAAATGGTGAAAGGTGCTGTGGATGCCGTCAGCAGACGTCAGGACATTAAAGTTTTTCTCGTCGGACAGGAAGCTGTGGTCAGGGAGGAACTTGACAAGTATACATATCCGAAGGAGCAGATCGAGGTTGTCGGCGCCACTGAAAAAATCGAGACGGCAGAGCCGCCGGTTATGGCAATCCGCAAGAAGAAGGATTCATCGATTGTTGTTGGGATGAATCTTGTAAAGAAGGGAGAGGCAGATGCTTTTGTCTCTGCTGGAAATTCTGGTGCAGTTCTTGTCGGAGGACAACTGATTGTTGGAAGAATTAAAGGCGTGGAGCGCCCGCCGCTTGCACCGTTGATTCCAACAGAAAAGGGTGTCTCTCTTTTGATTGACTGCGGGGCAAATGTGGATGCAAGACCGTCACATTTAGTGCAGTTCGCAAAAATGGGATCTGTTTATATGGAGAATGTGATGGGAATCGCGAAGCCAAGAGTCGCAATTGTTAATATCGGTGCGGAAGAAGAGAAAGGAAATGTACTTGTAAAAGAAACATTCCCACTGTTAAAGGCATGTAAGGATATTCATTTTATCGGCAGCATTGAAGCAAGAGAGATTCCACATGGGATGGCAGACGTAATTGTCTGTGAAGCGTTTGTCGGGAATGTTATCTTGAAGTTATACGAAGGTGTCGGAGCAGCGCTCACAAGCCAGATAAAAAAAGGGATGATGTCTACATTGAGAAGTAAGATTGGTGCACTGTTAGTAAAACCAGCTTTGAAGCAGACATTGAAATCGTTTGATGTCAGTGAACATGGTGGGGCACCGCTTCTCGGATTGAATGGACTTGTCGTGAAGACGCATGGAAGTTCTTCTGCAAAGGAAGTTTCCAATTCTATCATACAGTGTGTGACTTTCAAAGAACAGAAGATCAATGAGAAGATCAGAGAGCACATTCAGAAAGAAGAAAAGCAAAAAGACGAAACAACATCCTAAAAATCAAGTGGAATAACAGAAAGGAAATCAAGTTATGGAATTCGAAAAATTACAGGAAATTATTGTGGACGTATTAAATGTAAATCCGGAAGAGATCACAATGGATACAACTTTTGTAGATGATCTCGGAGCAGATTCGCTGGATATTTTCCAGATCATTATGGGAATTGAGGAAGAGTTTGATATTGAGATTCCGCAGGAGAAGGCAGAGAAGATTGTTTCTGTCGGCGATGCGGCAGAGGCAATCAAGGCTGCAATCGGTTGAACATTATCGTAAAGAAGAGCTTAAGGAGGGGCTGCTGCAAGAGCCCCTCTTTCATCTGTAAAGGGACCTGTAAATTACGTCAGAAACGGAGAAACAATATGACAGAGAGAAAAATAAAGGAACTGGAAAAACGAATCGGATATGAGTTCCATGACATGAAGATGCTGATGACAGCGATGTGCCACAGCTCTTATGCAAATGAGCACCGTCAGAGACAGATCCATGACAATGAACGACTGGAATTTCTCGGTGATGCTGTGCTGGAGGTATCGAGCAGTGATTTTCTCTTTCACCAGTATCCGGATATGCCGGAGGGAAAGCTGACAAAGCTGCGTGCGAGCATTGTCTGTGAGCCGACGCTTGCACTGTGCGCGCGGGAGATTCATCTGGAGCAGTACCTGCTGCTCGGAAAAGGAGAGGAGCATACAGGCGGACGGTATCGGGATTCCATTATTTCCGATGCGATGGAGGCTTTGATCGGAGCTATTTATCTTGACGGTGGTTTTGCTAATGCAAAAGAGTTTGTGGAAAAATTTATCCTGACGGATATTGAGCACAAGAAGCTCTTTTATGATAGCAAGACTATTCTGCAGGAAATCGTACAGCGTGATTTTAAGGAAGAAGAGATCCAGTATGTGATCATCGGCGAAGAGGGGCCGGATCATGCAAAGCGCTTTGTTGTAGAGGTGCGGATCGGAGAGAAGAAAGCCGGGACAGGAAAGGGAAGCACCAAAAAGGCAGCGGAGCAGGAGGCGGCTTACCGCGCTATCATAGCACTGAAAGGGAATCATTAATTTATGTATCTGAAAAGCATCGAAGTACATGGCTTTAAATCGTTTGCAAATAAGATCCTGTTTCAGTTCCATAATGGAATCACGGCGATCGTCGGACCAAACGGGAGCGGAAAGAGCAACGTTGCGGATGCAGTGCGCTGGGTACTCGGTGAGCAAAGTGCGAAGCAGCTGCGTGGCGCAAGCATGCAGGATGTCATTTTTTCTGGAACAGAGCTGCGTAAGCCGCTTGGCTATGCCGCGGTGTCGATCACACTGGACAATTCAGACCACAAGCTGGCGATCGCCTATGATGAGGTGACGGTCACGAGAAGGGTCTATCGTTCCGGGGAGAGTGAGTATCTGATTAACGGTACGCAGGTTCGCTTAAAGGATATCAACGAGCTGTTTTATGATACGGGTGTCGGAAAAGAGGGATACTCAATTATCGGACAGGGCCAGGTCGAGAAAATCATCAGCGGAAAGCCGGAAGAGCGCCGGGAGCTGTTTGATGAGGCGGCCGGCATCGTAAAATTTAAGCGCCGAAAATATGCAGCACAGAAAAAGCTCGAGGATGAGAAGCAGAATCTTGTGCGTGTCAACGATATTCTTTCAGAGCTCACAAGGCAGCTTGGACCGATGGAACGCCAGGCAGAGACAGCGCGCATTTATTTAAAGAAAAAAGAAGAGCTGAAGACGCTGGATGTCAATCTGTTTTTGCTGGATTATGAGCGGATCGCAAAGGAATTAAAAGAGACCGGAGAAAAGCAGGCACAGGCGCAGGAAGAATTAGAGGAGACGAAGGAGCGCTACGAAAAGGCAAAGACGGAATATGAGCAGCTCGAAGCAGAGCTGGAGGCGCTCACGCAGACGCTTCAGGAGAAGCGAGACAGTGTGACGAGCGGCCAGCTGAAGAAGCAGCAGTTTGAGAGTCAGGTGCAGCTTCTGCAAGAGCAGATCAATACGGCCAGAGCAAGTGATACACACCTGAAAGCCCGGATCGAAGGAATTGATAAGGAGCTGGCGGAGAAAACCGTACAAAAGGATTGTGCACAATCAGAACGCAGTGACCGGAAGCAGGAGCTGGATGAGGCGAATGCGAAAGAACAGGCAGCTGCAGAGGCTCTGAATGCGATGCAGGAGCAGATCGCCGGGCTGGATCAGGCGGTGGCACAGGGAAAGAGTCGAATCATAGAGATCCTGAATGACCGTGCAACGATCAAAACACGGATGCAGCGGTTTGCGACGATGCTGGAGCAGGCGCAGATTAATAAAGCCCGTGTGTCTCAGGAGGCATTGCGTCTGCGCAGTGAGGAGTCTGAGCAGGCAGAGACAATCAAAAAAGTAAAAGAAGAATATGAAGCGATCACCGGTCGAATTCATACACTGACTGAGCAGAGCGAGAAGACAAATGAACAGCTCAGTGAAAAACAACAGCTTCTGACCGGCTATAATCAGTCGATCGAGAAGGAGCAGACGGAATATCATCGCAGTGCATCCCGCCTGGAATCCTTGCGGAATATTACGGAACGCTATGATGGCTATGGCAACAGCATTCGGCGTGTCATGGAGCAGAAGGAACGGGTGCCGGGCATTTACGGTGTCGTAGCGGATATTATCAAGGTCGAGAAGGCATATGAGATCGCGATCGAGACGGCGCTTGGCGGCAGCATTCAGAATATCGTTACCGATACAGAGGAGACGGCGAAGCTGCTGATTGAATTTTTGAAAAAGAATAAATACGGGAGGGCGACCTTCCTGCCGCTTTCCGGAATTTCCGGAAGAGGCGGAATCTCCAGTCCTCAGGCATTGCAGGAGCGGGGAGTCATTGGTCTGGCTTCGACACTTGTACATGCAGATACAAGATATCAGGAGCTGATTGCTTATCTGCTCGGAAAGACGGTGGTTGTCGATAAGATCGACAATGCAATTGCTCTGGCACGGAAATATCGCCACTCTTTGCGGATTGTGACGACGGATGGAGAGCTCTTAAGCCCGGGCGGTTCGATGAGCGGAGGTGCGTTCCGCAACTCAAGTAATCTGCTCGGACGTCGCCGGGAGATTGAAGATCTGGAGCGGCAGGTACAGAAGCACAAGGATGCCCTTCAGACACTGCAGATGCAGATCGATGCGTGTCGGTTGCAGAGAAATGCACTGCGAGAGGAGATCGTGCGGCAAAAGGATGAACTGCAGAAGGAATATCTGAAGCAGAATACCGCGAAAATGCGTTTAAAGGAGCAGCAGGCGAAGTCCGGGGATACGGCACAAGGCTACGAGAGGATCCGTGCGGAGGCAAATGAGCTGGACTTCCAGATCGAGGAGATCAGGGAGGGACAGGAAAAAGAAAAGCTGTTGCTTGCACAGTCAGAGACGGAAGAGAAGGAGACGGAGGAGCAGATCGTGCTCCGACAGGAAGAGCTGGAGCAGGCGCGTGAAGAAGAAAAAGATCGTTTAGCTGCAAATGAAGAGATGCATCTGAAGCTGGCTGGACTGCGGCAGCAGGAGCAGTTCATCCGGGAGACGCTCAACCGTCTGTCGGCAGAGTCCGGACGGCTGTTGATGGAAAAGGAGCAGTACGAGCAGGGCATCGCCGAGACAGCAGAGGATATTGCGGCAAAGCAGGCGCAGATTGCAGAGATTGAGCAGTCAATTGCGGATTCTGCAGGGCACGAGACAGCTCTGCGCGGCGAAATTGAGACGCTCACACAGGAAAAGGAGCAGAAGGATAAGGTTCATAAGCAGTTCTTTACGACACGTGAGGATCTGTCAGAACGGATGTCGCTACTGGATCGGGAGAATTTCCGATTGAATGCACAGATTGAGAAGTTAAATGAGCAGCAGGATGGCCAGGTCACTTATATGTGGGAAGAGTACAGTCTCACATTCGGCACCGCGAAGGAGCTGAAAAAGGAAGGGCTGGAGCATGCACCGACTCTGAAAAAGGACATCATGACGTTGAAAAGCGAGATAAAAGGTCTTGGTAATGTCAATGTCAATGCGATTGAGGACTATAAGGAGCTGAGCGAGCGGCATACATTCCTTGCGGCGCAGCATGAGGATCTTTTAAAGGCAGAGGAAGCGCTGATTAAAATCATTGAAGAGCTTGATGAGGGTATGCGGACACAGTTTAAGGCACAGTTTGCGCGGATTCAGACCGAATTCGATAAGGCTTTTAAGGAGCTGTTCGGGGGTGGACGCGGAACACTGGAGCTTGTAGAGGATGAGGATATTCTGGAGGCCGGCGTGCGTATCATCGCGCAGCCGCCGGGCAAGAAGCTGCAGAATATGATGCAGCTTTCCGGAGGTGAGAAGTCACTGACAGCGATTGCACTGCTGTTTGCGATCCAGAATCTGAAGCCGTCCCCGTTCTGCCTGCTCGATGAAATCGAGGCAGCCTTAGATGAGAGTAACGTTGACCGCTATGCGAACTATTTGCATAAGCTGACGGAGAACACGCAGTTTATTATCATTACGCACCGTCGTGGTACGATGACAGCTGCGGATCGTCTGTACGGTATCACGATGCAGGAAAAGGGTGTATCTGCGCTTGTATCGGTAAATCTGATCGAGGATGATCTGGATAATTAGGCTGATTCGAAGGCTTAGCTGCCGGGTGAATGAGAATCACAAGCAATCGTAAGATACTTGTAATTATAAGAAACGGGTGGTATAGTAACCATATTGATTTAACCGAATAAGCGGCGAAGCGGCTATTCAGTTATAACATATCATAAGGAGAGACCCGCTTGCGGGAGGATTCCTTGTGATCCTACAAGCAGCGAAGCGGAGCGCGAATATCCGCTTTGATTGAAACCGGAGGGAAACATCAAATGGAAGAGAAAAAAGGGTTTTTTAAACGTCTGGTGGAGGGACTTACCAAGACCAGAGATAACGTTGTTTCCAAAATCGACGAGATTTTCAGTGGATTTTCCAGTATCGATGATGATTTTTATGATGAGATAGAAGAAATTCTCGTAATGGGTGATATTGGAATCAATGCGACGACCTCCATTATTGAGGATCTGAAGCAAAAGGTAAAGGATCAGAATATCAAAGATCCGGCGGCCTGCAAGCAGCTTCTGATTGACAGTATCAAGCAGGAGATGAATGTCGGCGAGACGGCGTATGAATTTGAGACACGTAAATCAGTTGTGCTCGTGATCGGCGTCAACGGTGTCGGAAAGACGACGAGTGTCGGAAAGCTGGCAGGTAAGCTCAAGGATCAGGGCAAGAAGGTCGTATTGGCGGCGGCGGATACATTCCGTGCAGCGGCAGGCGAGCAGCTGACGGAGTGGGCAAAGCGCGCTGATGTGGATATCATCGGCGGCCAGGAGGGCTCGGATCCGGCCTCGGTTGTATACGATGCGATCGCGGCATCCCGTGCAAGAGATGCAGATGTGTTGCTCATCGATACAGCAGGGCGCCTTCATAATAAGAAGAATCTGATGAATGAGCTTGGCAAGATCAACCGGATTCTCGACCGGGAATATCCGGAGGCGTTTCGGGAGACTTTAGTCGTACTGGACGGAACGACCGGACAGAATGCACTGGCTCAGGCCCGGGAGTTCAAGGAGGTAGCGGACATAACCGGTATCATCCTGACGAAGCTTGACGGGACGGCAAAGGGAGGAATCGCAGTGGCGATCCACTCGGAGCTTGGCATTCCGGTAAAATACATCGGAGTAGGTGAGACAATCGATGATCTGCAGAAATTCAATGCAGATGAGTTTGTCAATGCACTGTTTGATGTAAAGACAAGTGAGGAAAGAAACTAAAAGAAATGTGCTTTCATCAGCGATATGCGGATCGGCACGAGGAGACTATGAAAAAAGAAAGCGGGAGAAAGACCAATGGAGATGTTGACATTAGATGCATTTGAAGAAGCAGCAGAGTGTGTAAAGCGTGTCACACGGGAGACAAAACTGATTTACAGTGATTACTTCAGTGCACAGACCGGCAATAAAGTATATCTCAAGGCGGAAAATATGCAGGTAACAGGTGCCTATAAGATCCGCGGTGCTTATTTCAAGACGAGCACCCTGACGGAGGAGGAGCGCGCAAAGGGACTGATCACCGCTTCGGCCGGTAACCATGCGCAGGGCGTAGCTTATGCGGCAAAGGCATACGGATGCAAGGCTGTTATCGTTATGCCGGAGACGACGCCGCTGATGAAGGTGAACCGCACGAAGAGCTACGGCGCGGAAGTTGTATTGCACGGTGATGTATACGATGAAGCGTGTGAATATGCATATCAGCTGGCCGAGGAGCATGGCTATACATTTATTCATCCGTTTGACGATCCGGCAGTAGCGACCGGACAGGGAACGATCGCAATGGAGATTGTAAAGGAGCTTCCGCTTGTTGATTACATCCTCGTACCGATCGGAGGAGGCGGACTGGCGACCGGCGTTTCCACCCTTGCAAAGCTGTTGAATCCGAAAATCCGTGTGATTGGTGTGGAGCCGGAGGGCGCAGCCTGCATGAAGGCATCCCTGGAGCGCGGTGAGGTGACAACGCTTCCGACCGTCAACACGATTGCCGATGGTACTGCGGTAAAGACACCGGGAACAAACATCTTCCCATACATCCAGAAGAATATTGATGAGATCATTACTGTGAGTGACGATGAGCTGGTCGTAGCTTTCCTCGATATGGTTGAGAATCATAAGATGGTTGTAGAGAATTCCGGCCTGCTGACTGTGGCGGCGCTCAAGCATCTGAATGTAGAGGGAAAGAAGATCGTTTCTGTTCTCTCCGGTGGCAATATGGATGTCATCACAATGGCATCCGTCGTACAGCATGGACTGATTCAGAGAGACAGGATCTTTACCATATCGGTACTGCTTCCGGATCGTCCGGGCGAGCTCGTGCGTGTGGCATCTGTCATCGCTGAGGAGCAGGGCAATGTCATTAAGCTTGAACACAATCAGTTTGTCAGCACAAATCGCAATGCGGCAGTAGAACTGACGATCACGCTTGAAGCATTTGGTACCGATCACAAGATGCGCATCATCAAGGCACTCAAGGAGCACGGATATAATCCGGTACAGAAGGTGGCAAGCCTGTAAAGATAGTAATATATTTGACCGGAGTATAAACAGAACGTTTAAGTGAAGTATATTTTGGGTAAAATTAGAATGAAAAGAGAGTCCGAAGACCATATAAACACTATGATTTTAGTGATTATGAGGTTTTCGGACTTCTTTTTTAGTATTTTATCTGGTTTTTGGGAGGCTTATTTTAATATCCTGCCTTGCGGTCTACCTGGTGTTTTAGTGGCTGTCCGGCTTCATATGCACGCAGATTTCCGGCTGTGATCTGCAGGATCAGCTCGAATGTCTCTTTCATATGATAACCGCCGGAGATGTGCGGGGTGATCAGAGTGTTCGGAGCATCCCAGAGCGGATGATCTGCCGGGAGCGGCTCCGGAGCAGTGACATCGAGTGCTGCACCGCCGATCTTATGGTCGAGGAGCAGCTGCGCGAGGGCATTGTGGTCAAGCAGCGCGCCGCGACCGACATTGATCAGCACGGCAGAGGATTTTAAAAGTGCCAGACGGCGGGCGTTTAAGACCTGTGCAGTGGCATCGGTACCCGGCAGGCAGAGCGCTACGACATCGGCCTTTGGAAGCTCCTGTTCGAGGGAATCCATCGTATACTGCTCGGCATAGCAGTCCGGCTTGTCGCGCAAGGTGCGGCGGATGCCGACGATTTCGCTGTCGAGGGCGTGCATGCGCTTTGCAAATTCGGTACCGATATTGCCCATGCCGATTACGAGTGTGCGACTGTTCCAGATACTGCGGACGGCGCCTTCATCGTGCCAGGTATGAGTCTGCTGGTTGCAATAGTAGCGGTCGAGTTTCTTTTGCAGCATCAGTATCATACCGATCATATGCTCGGAGATTGCAAGCCCATAGGCGCCGGATGCATTTGTCAGCACCGTCTCCGGACGAAGAATGCCCGGATCACAGTAGCCGTTTGCTCCGGCGCTGTTTAGCTGCAGCCATTCCAGGTTTGATGCGACTTTTAAAAACGGCAGCGGAAGATTTCCGAGGATTACGTTTGCATTTGCTACATCATTTTCCGATACCTCTGCCTCCGGGACATAAAAGAACTGCGCAGACGGCGCGCAGCCCTCCAGAAGCTGCTTTTGCGCCGGTGTCAGATCCCAGAGGACGAGGATATGTTTTCTTTTCATATATAGAGATCCTTTCCTGATATTTCTTTTATCATAGTCGCTTTCAGAAGAGGTGTCAAAGCAAAATAGCGGTATTGACTTTCTGAATAACGCTTGTTACACTGAAAAAAATGAAAAAGGTGATTGGAAGGGGACTGAGGTTATGTATAAAATGCCAACCGCTCCGGGTGCACATCCGGACAATGTAGTAAAAGGGGAAAAATACCGGATCACAGTGCTGACAGATGGATTGTTCCGGCTGGAGTATGATGAGACCGGTGTCTTTGAGGATCGCGCGACGCAGGTCGTGTTCAACCGTGACTTTGCTCCAACGGAGTTTACCGTAAAGGAGACCGAGGAGGAGCTGCAGATTTTCACAAGGCGCGTACAGATGAATTATAATAAGAAGAAATTCACTTCTAACGGACTGAGCCTGAAGGTGCGCGGCAATATCAGCAACTACCATAGCGTCTGGCACTATGGAGAGGAAACAGAGGACTTGGGTGGAACGGCCCGCACCCTGGACGGTGTCAACGGTGCCTGCCCGCTTGAGCATGGACTGATGTCCAGATGTGGATTTTCGGTGCTGGATGACAGCAAATCTCTGATTTTAAAAGAGGATGGATGGGTCGAGCCAAGAAGAAAGGGTATCATAGATATTTATTTTTTGGGCTATGGACATGATTATCTTGCGTGTCTGGATGCGTTTTATCATTTATGTGGAAAGACGCCGATGGTACCGCGGTATGCGCTCGGCAACTGGTGGAGCCGCTACTATGAGTATTCGGAGCAGAGCTACATGGAACTGATGAATCGCTTCGAGGAGGAGCGGGTACCGTTTACGGTAGCGGTTATCGATATGGACTGGCACATCGTGCATGTAGATGAGAAGTATGGCAGCGGCTGGACTGGCTATACTTGGAATAAGGAACTGTTTCCGGACCCGGAGCGTTTCCTTTCCTGGCTGCATGCGCGTGGGATGAAGACAACGTTGAACGTGCATCCGGCGGACGGCGTGCAGGGCTATGAGGATGCTTATCCGGAGATGGCAAAGCGCATGGGCGTCGACGCCAAGCACGAGGAGCCGGTAAACTTTGATATCTCCAGTCCGGAGTTTTTGGATGCATACTTTGATGTGCTGCATCATCCGCTGGAAAAGCAGGGAGTGGATTTCTGGTGGATTGACTGGCAGCAGGGCAAAAACAGCAAGATCGACGGACTGGATCCGCTCTGGATGCTGAATCACTATCATTATCTGGATAATGGACGGGACGGAAAACGTCCGATGACATTCTCACGCTATGCGGGACCGGGATCACATCGCTATCCGCTCGGATTTTCCGGCGATACCGTTACGACGTGGCAATCATTGGATTTTCAGCCATACTTTACCAACAGCGCATCAAACATCGGTTATGGCTGGTGGAGCCATGACATTGGAGGACATATGCACGGCTACCGCAACGATGAGCTGATGGTACGCTGGCTGCAGTATGGTGTATTTTCTCCGATCAACCGTCTGCACAGCACGAAGAATCCGTTCTGGAATAAGGAGCCGTGGGAGTATGATGCGGTAAAACGTCAGGTCATGGATCATTTCCTGCGTCTGCGTCATCAGATGATCCCGTATCTTTATACGATGAACTACCGTGCTTACAAAGAGAACCGTCCGATTGTGCTTCCGATGTACTATTTTGCACCGGAGGAAGAACAGGCATATGCGAAGAAGAATCAATACTGGTTCGGTACAGAGCTGATTGTGGCGCCGATCACGGAGCCGAAGAAGGGTGGCATCAATGCGGGCGCAGTGGATGTATGGCTGCCAAAGGGCACGCACATAGACTTCTTTACCGGTATGATTTACCGTGGCGGCAGGACACTGACGATGTACCGTGACATCAGCACGATTCCGGTGCTTGCAAAGGCGGGCGCGATCCTTCCGCTGACAGATGAGATCTTCGGACAGGATGCGACGAAGAATCCGGCGTCTCTGGATATCAGACTGTTTGCGGGAGCAGACGGGGCATTTACCCTATATGAGGATGAAAATGATACAGAATCCTACCGAGAGGGCCGCTGCGTGACGACGGACATCGAGCTGCACTGGGAGAAGGAGAAAGCGATTGTGCTGCATGCAGCGAAAGGGGACACTTCTTTGATTCCACCAAAGCGCATGTATCGTCTGGAACTGGTCGGCGGGACGGAAGCATCCGTTGCCGTATTTAAGAATGAGGTACAGATCGAGGCAGAGATCAGCTACGATGCGGCAATGCATACGTATACGATCACGCTTTCGGATGTGACACCGACCGATACGTTCCGCGTTGCCTTTGGCACGGAGCTTCAGCTTGCATCGAATGATGTAAAGAGAAGGATTTTTGATCTTCTGAAATGCGCGGAGATCGAGATGGATCTGAAAATGACTTTGAACGACCTGATTAACCGTACCGATGATGTCACGCTGGTTGCAGGCGAGATCGCGGCGATGGCGATTGACGAGGATCTGAAGAAAGCGCTGTTTGAGATTCTGCTGGCGTAGGTAATATCATAAGATGATGATGCCAGGGTCAAAAGGTCAAAAAGCCGTTCATGCTTGCATGAT